>Ga0256405_10000439_pt1 | contig 137786 bp, 106 predicted proteins | sample RumenRJG_02DNA_FD_189096 | JGI IMG/M metagenome (GOLD analysis project Ga0256405, IMG submission 189096) | Bovine rumen microbial communities from Lethbridge, Alberta, Canada - RJG_02 | ecosystem: Host-associated > Mammals > Digestive system > Stomach > Rumen | place: Canada: Alberta...
TGTGTTAAGCCTGCCGCTAGCGTTCATCCTGAGCCAGGATCAAACTCTTCTTTGTATATACACTATATAAATCTGGCCGATCCCGACAACGTTCTCTCTAAAGAAATCAACGCTCTCGAATTCAAAATTGTTCTCGGTACTTGCTTGTACTAATCTTTCAATATTTTCAAAGAACACACCGTTCTTTTCGAAACGGGCTGCAAAGATAACGACTTTTTCTTTGATGCCAAATTTTTTTCGCATTTTTTTTCTAATTTTGTCTTCGTTATGGGTATTTTCAATTTCACCGGACAACAAGAACACCGGACATTCAACTACAGGCCGATCTACTACGACAAAGACGAAGAAGAACGCCGCCAGGTCTTCGGCCATGTGGACGGGACGTTCGACAAGGAGAAGCAAGCGGGCAAATACATCCCCGGCTCCTACCTGAAGGGCTCCCTGCGCGACGGCAACTATGCGCGCCGCCGCGGTGGAGACAGCAAGGTCCAGGCCGTCATCGGACTGGTCGGCATCGTCCTGCTGGTCGTCATCTTCTTCTATTTCGCCAAGTTCTTCGAACTGCTGTAACTAAATATGGTGCTTCGCATACTGCCGGGCAATATCGCCAATATGATCGCCGCCGGAGAAGTGGTCCAGCGGCCTGCATCTGTCGTAAAGGAACTGATGGAGAACGCCGTCGACGCGGGAGCCACCACCGTGAACGTCGTCATCACCGACGCCGGCCGCACGCTGGTCCAGGTGATCGACAACGGTTGCGGCATGACGCCGGACGATGCCGTGCTCTGCTTCGAGCGGCACGCCACGTCGAAGATCGCCTCCGCGGAAGACCTGGAGCGGATCACCACGTATGGTTTCCGGGGAGAGGCGCTCGCTTCCATCGCCGCCGTCGCGCAGGTGACCCTGCGGACACGGACGGCGGACGCCGAAGTGGGCTGCCAGGTGGAATTCGCCGCCTCGCAGCACGAATCGACCACGGAAGCGGCGGTGCCGCAAGGCACGAACATCGCGGTTCGCAACCTTTTCTACAATGTTCCGGCCCGGCGCAAGTTCCTCAAGTCGGACAACGTCGAATTCCGCCACATCGTAGAAGAATTCACCAAGGTGGCGCTGACCCGGCCCGACATCGCCTTTACCCTTTCGCACAACGGGAAGGACATCCATTCCCTGGCAAAGGCGAAATCATTGAAATTCAGGATCCTCGACCTGCTTGGCACGCAAGTCGCCGGCGACGTGGTCGACGTTTCGGCAGCGACTTCCGTCGTCCGCCTCAGCGGCTTCGCCGGGCGGCCCGACGCAGCCCGCAAGACTCCCGGCCAGCAGTTCTTCTTCGTGAACGGCCGGCATTTCCGCAGCGCCTACCTCCACAAAGCCGTGCTGAAAGCCTACGAGGGCATGCTGCCTGAAGGCGCGGTGCCCGCTTACTTCCTCTACCTGGAAGTAGACCCGCAGACAATCGACGTGAACATCAGTCCGACCAAGTCGGAAGTGAAGTTCGAGGACGAGTCCTTCGTCTTCCAGGTCGTTTTCGCCGCCGTCAAGGAGACGCTCGGGAAGAACGCCTTCGCGGCCACCATCGATTTCAGCAACCCGGAAGAGAAGGACATGCCGGTCCTCGGCAGCCATTTCGCCCAATACCGGCCGGACACGGCCCCGCATGTCGACGTCGACCCGTCCTACAACCCCTTCGAGCCGCTGGAACCGGCCCCAGGGAACGGTGCCGACAAACGGTCTTCGGACGTTTTCTCCGGTTATGATCCCGGACATTTCGTCGACGCGCACGAGGACTACGGAGCGCTGTTCGAAGAGCGTGCCGCCACCCTCTCGCAACTGATCCTGCTCGACGGGAAATACATCGTCACGCCCGTGCAGGAAGGGCTGATGATCGTCAACATCCGTCGTGCCCGGGAACGTGTACTCTACGACCGGGCCCTGTCCGCCCTGCGCGGTATGGGACACGTCACCCAGACCGGGATGTTCCCCGTCAAGGTGCAGGTCGGCGTGGAACACCGCCTGCTCTTCGACGAAAAGGCGCCCCTGCTCGCCTCCCTGGGTTTCGACATCTCCCCCCTCGGCGACGACACCATCGTGGTGAACGGCGTCCCGGAAGGTTTTTCGGCGGAGGAAGGCAAGGTGCGGACCATGGTGGACGACCTGCTGCTGATCCTTTCCGACGACAGTGCCTCGCTCCCGGAGATGATGGAAACGTCGATGGCCGGCAAGATGGCGCTTCTGGGCGCCGCGGGCGCGGACAAGATGACATCGCCCGTCCAGGCCAGGAATTTGCTGGAAGCGCTGCTGTCGTGCGAGAACGCCGAACTCACCAGCCGCGGGCTGCGCATCCTGCAGGTCATTCCCTTCTCGCAGATCGAAAAAGGATTCTAGGAAACATGGCAGGCTACTACTCATACGACAACGGTGGAAGCGGAAGACGCTCCTTCCTGGACGCGATTCCCGTGGTGACGCGGAACCTGATCATCATCAACGTGATCATGTTCGTCTTCACGCTGCTCAACGAAGACTTCATGGTGCGGACCTTCGCCCTGTTCTACCCGGCGTCCGCCCTGTTCCGGTGGTGGCAGCCCCTGACGCACATGTTCATGCACGGCGGGTTCTGGCACATCTTCTTCAACATGTACACCCTCTTCATCTTCGGGAGTGTACTGGAGCGGACCATCGGGCCGAAAAGGTTCCTGTTGTTCTACTTCGTAACGGGGCTGGGCGCTGTCGCGCTGCACATGGGCGTGCAATACCTCCAGCTGCATCCGCTGCAGGTGGCTGCCGCCGCCGACCCCTCCGTCCTCCCGGCGTTCTACGCCCGGGCGAACGTACCCACGCTCGGTGCCTCTGGCGCCATCTACGGCGTGCTGATCGGCTACGCGATGTTCTATCCGAACTCCATCCTCACGCTGATCTTCCCGCCGGTCTCGCTCAAGGCCAAATGGTTCGTCCTGATCTTTGCGGGGATCGAACTGCTTACGGGCGTCACCGGAACGGCCGACGGCGTCGCGCATTTCGCCCATCTGGGCGGCATGCTGTTCGGCTGGCTGCTGATCCTTTACTGGAAGAAGACGGGACACCTTTACGACCGATACTGACATGCAGCGCCAACGGAACATCCTGTGGGAAATGACGTCGCGGATCGTGATGCTCGCGGCCGCTGCGCCATTGCTGCTCAGTTACCTGGCGATGGTCGTCAATCCCACCAAAGCCTGGTACATGAGCCTGTTCGGGACCCTGTTCCTGCCTTTCTTCCTGCTGAACCTGTTCCTGTTGCTCCGCGCCCTGCTGCACTGGTCGAGCAGTGCGCTGATTCCCCTGCTGGCCCTGCTGCCCGCCTTCTTCTTCATGGGCAGGTACGTGCAACTGCGCGCCGACGGCGAAGAACCGGAAACGGGCTGCATCAAAGTCGTCTCCTACAATACCGGAAACTTCATCCTCGCCAAGAAGAACCGCCTCCACTGGCCGGAAGGGGCCGGACCGGAGGTCTGCCGCGACTCCGTCTTCGCCTACCTGCGGAAGACCGATGCAGACATCATCTGCCTGCAGGAAGTGACTCTGGACTCCGACGACGACGGCGCCGCCTACCTGGAACGCGCCTTCCCGGGCTACCAGGCCAGTTACTTCCTCTATGTGGGGCCCGAAGGGAATTACGGGAACGTGACCTTGAGCCGCTTCCCGATCCTGGACAAGGGCATCATGGATTTCGATGACAGTTCCAACCTTGCCATCTACACCGACGTGCAAGTACACGGAAAGACGGTCCGCATCTACAACTGCCACCTGGAAAGCTACAGCATCTCCCTGGCCGGGCTGGCCAGGTCGCTGGGCAGGGATACCACCGTGGTCCGCTCCACGGAGCGGAAGATCCGCAAGTCGATCCTGCTGCGGCCGCAGCAGGTGGGACGCTTGACGGCGGACATTGAAGACTGCCCGTACGAGACCCTTGTCGCCGGCGATTTCAACGACACCCCCATGTCGTACACCTACGCCCGGCTGCGCCGGGACCACCGCGACGCGTTCGTCGGGGCGGGAAAGGGCTTCGGCGCCACGTATTCCGTCCTCTGGCCTTTCCTGCGGATCGACTATGTCCTCTACCCGCGGGAATACGGCGCGGTGTCCTGCCGGATCCCGCGCGTACCCTATTCCGACCATTATCCGGTGATCACCCGGCTGAACGTACGCTAGGCGCGGAGAATCTCCACCTCGCCGTCCATTCCCACCCGGATGATCTGCGAAGCCTTGCCCGTGGCGCCGGCTTCCAAGCGGGGATCGACGGTATAGTCGACCGCCTCCCGGATGGCCGGGACGATATCGGCGTACTTCCGGGGCGACGGCTCGCCCGACAGGTTTGCGGACGTAGAGACGACGGGGCGCCCCAGTTTGCCGGCCATCCGCCGGCAGAAGTCCATCATGGGGATGCGGATGCCGACGCTGCCGTCTTCCGCGACGGCGTTCCAAGCGAGGCGGTGCGAATCGGCCGTCGCGCATTCTCCCTCCGCCGGTTTGCGGCCCGCGATCGCCCCGGGATAGATGAGGGTCATCGGAGCGTCGTTCACCTCCACCAGGTCGATCGCCATCGGCGGAATCTCCTTGATGTATTTCGCGACCATGTCCAGGTCGCTGGCCAGCAGGACCAGCGACTTCGCCTCGGCGCGATGCTTGATGGCGAAGATCTTGGCGACGGCGACCGGGTCGGTGGCGTCGCAGCCCAGGCCCCAGACCGTGTCGGTGGGATAGAGGATGATGCCGCCTTCCCGAAGGATGCGGACGGTTTCCGCCAGAACGGCGTCAATGTCTTTCTTCAGCATAAGCTTCCTGTGAATTGTCCATGAAATGCAGGTAACAGGCCGTTGCGGCGACCACCGCCGCCGTCTCGGTACGCAGGCGCGAGGCGCCCAGGTGCACCGGCACGAACCCCGCCTCGACGGCAAGGCGCGCCTCCTGCGGCGAGAAATCCCCTTCGGGTCCGATCAGGACGGTGATCTGCGCACCGGCAGGCGCGTCCGCAAGGACCTCACGGACGGAGCGGCGCCGCGGGCCGTCGTCCTCAAAGCAGTAGCAGATCATCTTGACACCGACTTCCCCCGCATGGGCGCGGATGAAATCGCTCACGGAGACCGGTTCCTCCACCACGGGCAGCGCCGCTTTCAGGCTCTGCTTCATGGCGGAAAGGACGACCTTCTCCAGGCGTTCCGTCTTGAACACCCGGCGCTCGGAGCGCTCGCCGATCACGGGCACGATCGTATCCACACCCGTCTCGGTGGCCTTTTCCGCAAACCATTCGTAGCGGTCGTTGTTCTTGGTGGGACAGACAGCCATGCACAACCGGTAAGGATGGGCGTTCCAGCCCGCCTCCTCCGACACGATGCGAGCCGTCGCCCCGCGGGGATCGGCATCCTCCAGGATGCAGTCGTACTTGTTTCCGCAGCCGTCCACGACGGTGACGGGATCCCCCGGGCGGTGCCGCAGCACGCGGACGCAGTGGGCGCTCTCCTGTCCGTCGAGGAAGACCAGATTCCCTTCCGTCTTTTCCGCAAAGAAGATTTCCATGGCGCAAAGATACGGCTTATTTGGTTAATCTGTCATTTCAGACGCTCATAAACGAAGTCGTCGAAACGGGCCGTTCCGGCGGAGGCGATGCGGTTGAAACTGAACAGCGCGGGACGTGCGCCCTTCCAGAAACCGAACTGCGCCGGGAAGACTTCGCCCCAGGGCGTGAACCGCCGTCCGTCCGTACTGTACCAGAAGCGGAAAGCATTGTCCGGGATGTCGAACGAAAGGCGGAGCCACACGTCGCGCTCCGGCAGGTCGATGCGCGCGGATTCGCCCGCATCCGACGCCAGGCAGAGGGAACGGACACCGCCCTCCACCAGGATGCCGGCCTGGTAATTGACCCGGCCCATGCAGGCCAGCCCGGCGAACTGCCCGTCGGCCATTTCGGAAGCATCCAGTTTCACCGTGTACGTGCCGGCAAAACCCATCAGCTTCTGACTCAGCGTATTGCGCGCCATGACGAAGGAAGGTGCCTGCAAAGCGTCGAGTGTCAGGGAGCCCGGGTGGCGGGCAAGCGACCAGGCACTGTCCACAGGATTGTGGTTAAACTGCCACTGAAGGCCGAGCGTCTCGGAAGAGAAGTCGTCCGAGGAAGCCGGCAGGAAGCCCTTCCGGCCTTCTCCCCCGGCGGGTTTGTCCCAGGACGGGACCGGCTCGCCGACCCCGTTGCCGTCATAGTCCTCCCCGATCACGGGCCAGCCGTCCACCCACCGCATCGGCTGCAGGTGCAGGATGCGGCCGAGCGGGTCGCGCTGCTGGAAATGGAGGAACCACCACGTACCGTCGGGTGTGTCTACGATGGCCCCCTGGTGCGGGCCGTTGACCGGGGTGGAACCGGTCTCCAGCACAATCTTCCGCTCATACGGGCCATAGAGGTCCTTGGAGCGGAGCACCGTCTGCCAACCGCCCCGCACCCCGCCTTCAGGGATGCTCAGGTAATACCGGCCGTCCCACTTGTGGATCTTCGTACCTTCCGCCGTCGGGCCTTCGTAGACGGTCACTCCTTCGTCGAGCAGGGTCTTGCCGTCCGCGGACATCCGGTGGATGATGATGGGACCCGCACCGCGCAGGCTGTGGCCCAGGTAGGCGGTACCGTCCTCATCCCAGAAGGGACAGGGGTCCTCCCAGCCGACTACGGCTTGCACACAGTGGAGCGGCGTCCAGGGGCCGGCCGGATCTTCCGCCGTGCTCATGAAGAGCCCTTCGTCCGGCGTGCAGAAATACACCCAGAAGCGGCCGTCGTGCCAGCGGATGCTGGGTGCCCAGGAGCCGCCGGCATAATGTGCCATCTCCTCCCATCCGGGCAGATCGAAGCGGTCATAGATCTGTCCGGCCAGGCGCCAGTTCACCAGGTCATCCGACACGAGGACCTGCATCCCCATGAAGTGGAAGTCGGAAGCCACCATGTAATACTTTTCGCCGACCCGGATCACGTCGGGGTCGGAATAGTCTGCCGCCAGGACCGGATTCCGGTACCGGCCGTCACCCGTGTCGCCCCAGGCGGTCTCGCAGGCACCGTCGTCGAGCCAGCGCAGCCGCACCGGGCCAGCCAGTCCGGCCGGCTGCAGCGGCGAATCCTTCCGGAAATACGTCCATACAGCAAAGGTCTTCCGGTCCTTCGAGGGACGCTCTTCCCCCTTCACGAACCAGTCGGGGAAGGCAGCGACCGCCCGCCCCTTGTCAGCACCGCGGTCAGCTCCCCAGGTGAAGTCCGGCTCGTACTGTTCGTCGCCGATCATGCGGTTGGCCCAGTTGTTCGTCACGGCGATGGAAAGGACGTTCTCGCCGGTCACCAGCGCATCCGTGATGTCGACGACATAAGGCGGATACCAGAGGACGGCGACCGGCTTCCCGTTCACCGACACTTCGGCCAGATCATCGAGCCGGCCCAGGTCGAGGGCGATCCGGGACCCGGAGCGTTCCCCGGCGGTCAGGGTGACCGTTCCGGTATACGTCGCCGTACCGGAGAAGTATTTGACCTGCAGGTCTTCAGACTGGCTGAAATCGCCCAGCGGGAAGGAATCCCGGCGGAAAGGCTCGCCCACTTTCGGGCGGAACTCGACCGACCAGTCCGTCTCCACGGGACGCGCATACAGCGCCCGTCCGCGGCGCCAGGGAGCCTTCCCGTAGCCGTCCTTGCCGTGGTTGAGCACGACGAAGACCGACGCACCGGCATCCAGTGCGACGCGCACGGAATCCCTCCGGCCGAAATCGGGCGCACGGCTGATGGTGCCGGTATACGGGTCCCACAGTTCCGGCAGGGCTTCTTCGTCCCAGGGCGCCAGGGTCCGGGTCACGGGACGGTTGCCCGGGTTGATGACGAAGTAGATATCCGCATCCGCCGTCTTCCGGTGGATCCATGTGTCGGCACGGTCCGCCGGCACCCCCTGCTGCAGCAGCATCTGACAGCGCGACAGGTAGGTGAAGAACGCCTTTCCGGGCTCGAACCATGTCTGGTTCCGGCCGAAGTGCGTCCCCCACCAGCCCATGCCCATGCCGGGCTGGTAGCGGTCGTCGAATGGCTGATGGACCCAGTGATGGAGGAAGAGCCGGTTGGCACCGGAGACGAAGGCACCGTCGGCGGAAGGCTTCAGGAAGGCAGGATCCTCCACGTAGCGGCTGTTCGTGGGCCACCCCGTGAAGGCCTCCGCCCCGACGATCCGCTTCCCGTATTTCGCAGCGTTGTCCACGACGGCGGCGGAAATCTTCCCGCTCCCGCCCGTCCAGAACTCACCCATGGGCAAGTCGGCGAGGGATACGCCCTCGGCGGTGTCGAACGGACCCTCATAGGGTTCCCAGTACATTTCCAGACCCTCTGCGTGAATCTTTTCGCGGGCCGTCCGGAAGCCGTTGTCGAGGAACATCCGGCTCACCGTGGCACGCAGGTCCTCGGCGAACGACCGGGCCGCCGCCCCCTGCGGATCCGCCGCCTGCAGGGCGAACCGCGGCACGGGGTCGTACCCGTGCATCTGCTGGAAGCACGCACGGAATCCCTCCGTCCAGTTCTGTCCGCCGGCCTCGTAACTGTCGATGAGGATGTGGTTGAACGACTTCCCGAAGTACTTCCCGACATGCTCCCGCAACGGACCGAGCACCTGGTCCCAGTGCCAGGCCGTCACTTCGGCATTCATCTTGTCCGCCTCGAACACCTTGCCCAGCAGCTCTTCCGGAACGGGATGCGGGAAGGCCATCGTACAGGCGTGTCCGATGCGGTACACCTGCCACGTTCCCTCGGGGGCATCCCATTCCAGCACGCCGGAAGCGTCCATCTTCCCGGTCAGGTCCAGCACTTCGTCCGCCGCCGGCGCATCCTTGACGGGCACCGCCATCACGGCGATGTCATGGAACTTCGACGCCTTCGCCACGAAGTCGGAATAGAACGAGAAGGAGGGCAGGTCCGGCACCGGGAGCGGCATGCGGACCGTGCGGCCACCCTCCACCCCGGTCTGGCTCATGACCACCTGCTGCATGCCCTGGTCCTCCGTGATCCAGGGGCCGCCGGTCGTGCTGTAGCCGGGGGTGTTGTGCAGGCCGATCTTCAGGCCCAGGGAATCCGCCACCTCGGCGGCATACGCGAGCGCCTCCCAGTAGGCGGGGCTGCGGAAGGTCCGGTCGGGCCAGGGCAGGTTGCCCACCGGGGCCTCCGACTCCTGCACCGCGGAAGTCAGGTTGAAGACCGTGGCGCCGGCGATGCCGGCTTCCTTCATCGCGACGAGGTCCTTCCGGATCCCCTCTTTCGAGAAGTCGCTGCCCATCCAGTGCCACCACACGTACGGGCGGTATTCCATCGGCGGCTCCCCGAACATCCGGGCGAGTTCGGCCGTTTCCAGGTTTCCGGCGTCTTTCTTCCCGCAGGAGAACAGCAAAGCGGGCAGCAGCGCGGCGAGAACCAGTCTTTTCATAAGCATCTGAAATGAGGATTATTTGAACCGGACTTTGCAGACGGACAGGCGGTAAGGCGCCGTCTGGGAGGATTTCCCCTGATAAAAGAGATACACGCTTCCGTCATCGTCGCGGAAGATGCCGGGATGACCGCTTTCGGCCGCATTCCAGGAGCCTTCCTCCCCCGGGGGCAGGAGCAGGCCGTCCGGCGCGATGCGTTCGAAATGGCGGCCGTCCTTCGAAACGGCAAGCCCGATCTGCTGTCTTTCGTGGTTGTAGGCGCCCGCATAGAAGAGATACCAGTACCCCTTGTGTTTGATGACGGTGGGTGCCTCGATACAGTGCTGCTCCCACGGGAAATCCGGCTTGAGGAACGGCCCGTCCACGCTGAGGTTCGTCCATTTGTCCGGTCCGTAGTCGCATCCGTAGGGGGCCTCGGCCATTCCGAGCATCTGCCAGGTCTGGGAAGGGTCCCGCGTCGCATACATGAGGATCATCCGGTCCCCCACCCGGAAGACTTCGGCATCGATCGACCGGTCGATCGACCAGGAGGTTTCCGGGATGAAGACAGGCTCGTCGTGCGTGTTGGTGAACGTGATTCCATCCTCGCTGGTCGCATGCCAGAGGTTGTTGTTGCCGTGAGCCGGCGTCCAGCGACGCTGGTAGAACAGGTGGATGACGCCGTCGAACACCTTGACGCAGGGGGCGACGCAGCCCCAGATCCTTTCCCCGTGCGAATCCCGCAGGACAAGGTCGCCCACGCGGGTCCAATGGACGAGGTCACGGCTTTCCGCGATGGCGGAAGACCATCCCGCCTGGTCAGGAGCCGGCTGCGCGGGCGCCCTGTCGGGAGAGAAGTCACAGATGGAGTAGTACATCAGGTAGCGGTCACCCAGCCGGATGACCGTCGGGTCCTTGGAGAAGGGGACCCCCGTACGGGTGGAATCACCGTACTGCATTTCGTCCACCCGTTCCAGCAGCACGGTTTTCGGGCCGGAACACGCCGCCCCCAGGAGCAGGGACAACGCCAGAAGCAGTTCAGAAAAGGGTTTCATCAGTCTTGTGTTTGAATCAAACGGATCGTATGCCGGCCTGCCGGCAGGGAGAACGCCGCTTCGGAGCGGGATTTTCCGTCCACGCGAAGTTTCCGGAACGCCCACGGAAGGGTGACCTCCGCCGTCGTCCCGTCCGGCACGCGGAGTTTCAGCACGATGCGGCCGCCCTTCTTGCGGACGGCGGCCGACACCGTTCCGGACACCGTCGGGAAAGACAGGCTGCACTTGTCGAACACGGCCGGATCGGGCGCCACGCAGAAACGCTTCCAGCCGGCCTCTGTCGGACGGAGGCCGAACATCCGGGTCGGGATGACGGCCAGGGTGCCGCCGCTCCAGGCATGGTTGACGGAACCGCAGTCCCAGTCGCCGCCGACGCCGACGTTCCACCCCTCGAACAGGGTGTCGAAGTCCGGATGGTTCACGATATAATCGAACCGCGTGCGCGTGCGCTCCAGGGCGTAATCGCCGCGGCCGATGCAGAAGAGGGCCTCCATCACGTACTTCTCCATGTAGGGGCTCGCATGTTCTTCCTTCCGGAAGACTTCATAAAGGGCGTCATACTGGTCGGGCGTAGCGATGCCGGCGAGGATGGCCATCGCCTGGCAGCGGTCGTCCGTCGCACCGGCATAATCAGGCGAGCGGTAGCATGTCCCCGTCCAGGCCGTCCGGCGGACGGCCGATTGCAGGGCGTCCAGGCGGGCGCGGTAAACCGCAGCATCCTCAGGCGCCTCCAGCAGGTCTGCCATGTCGGCGGCAGCATCGAGCGCCAGGCAGTACCAGGTGTTCTGGAGCAGGCGCATGTCGATGTTGTCGCCCCAGTCGCCCCACGTCCAGTTGCCGGTGCGGAGGAGGTTCATGCCGTCTTCTCCTTCCTGATAGAGAGCGAGATAGCGCTTCACGGCAGGATAGGCGTCCACAATCGTCTGCTTGTCGCCCGTATTCATGTAATAGGTCCAGAAGCCATAGCGGCCCACGGCGGCGAGCATCTGGCACGGAAGTTCCGCGCCATAATTGCCGGGGATGGGAGAATAGATCGACCCGTCCGGACGCTGCCAGCCGCAGAGTTCCTCGATCCCCTTGCGCACCAGGGCGTGCAGGGAGGTGGAAAAGGTGTAGAAGCATTCATTCAGGATGACGACGATGTCGCCCCACCACTGGCCGCGTTCCCGTTCCGGGCAGTCGAAGAACGTGTCGCGGGAATTGACATAGATGGTCCGGAGTCCCTTCTGCCAGAACTTGTTGAAGAAAGGATCATCGCTGCGGAACACGCCTTCCGGTGCCGTGTCGTATCCCGTCTCGCGGTAGCGGACGGCCGTGACGGTAGCACCATGCTCCACCGTCAGGATGAGTTTCATGCCGTTGAGCCACCCCAGGGATTCGTAGGTCTGCTCACCGGGTGCCGTGATATAGTCGGCCCGCAGGCACTCCTCGCCCACCTTGGCATGGTCGGTCTCGATCAGGATCCGATGACCGCCTTCCGGGTCGCGCACGGTGAGCACCGGCGTCATCTGCATGTTGTACGGGAGACGGGCGATCACGGTGTCGCAGCGTTCACCGGGCCGCGTTTCGAACTTCGCCTTCCGAATGCCGTAATCCTTCCACATCGGGATGGGGCGCCGTTCCAGGGCGCCCAGGGTGGACGGGACCGGCACCGCCGGCTCGAACCCGGCCAGGTCGCCGGTCTGCCAGGCGCCGATGTCCTTGCGCGCATCGAAACGGATGCTGGATTCGGAGAGCCTGTAATTGGGGGCCGGACAGTCCGCCTTTCCATAAGCAGGATGCGTGCGGCACAGCCAGGTCGCGTCGCTGGTCACACCGAGGGACGGGCAGTCGAACTGCAGCTGCGCCAGTCCGCTGTCCTTGTGTGAGAAACCATCCTTCCCGAAATGCCACAGGAGCAGGGCGACCTTGTTCCCGCCCTTCTTCAGGTACGGAGCGAGGTCGACTTCATCATAGTAGGCCGCGTCGGGCCGGGGGCCGCGCTTGAGCGCCCCCTCGAAGACGGCGAGTTCGCCGTTGACCCACAGCCAGTACTTGCTGTCCGCAGCGATCCGGGCGACAGCCTGCCCGGGGACGGCGTCCAGGTCGAAGTCCTTGCGGAAGGCGATCCACTGGTTCTCGCCGCCGGAAAGGACATCCTTACAGGAAATATTCTCCGCACGAGCAGGCAGCAAGGCGAGACAAACGAAGAGCAGCAGGCTTGTGAGTGCCTTCATCTTTTTTCCGATCATCAGATTTCAGATTATGGACAATACGTGTAAAGGAGTTACAAATACAAAAATAACGAAATCCATTGCAATCCGGAGGTTTTTTCACTACTTTAGCAATGAAATGATTCACAACGCCATAATCTATCTCTGAAGACAATAATAAGCAATGGGAACGATGGACAGAAGAAAGTTTCTCGGGAGCATGGCTTTCCTCGGGATGCAAGGTGCAATCCTGAAAGCAGCTCCTTTCGGAAAATGGGAAGCGATTCCCGCAGACAAAGCACGTCGGAAAAAGAAGAAGGGAGGAACAGATGACAACCTGGTCGTCTTCATCTCCGACCTCCACATCCATCCGGACGGATACCAGCCGGAGAAGCTGCGGCGGACCATCGCCGACATCCTTGCCATGGATCCCAAGCCGCGGAATGTCATTGCGCTGGGAGACTTGGCCTATGCGATAGGGAAACCGGAGGATTATGCGCTTTTGAAGGAGATCGTCGCTCCGCTCGAAACGGCGGGAATCCACCTGACCATGGCGATGGGGAATCACGACCGCCGGAAGCGTTTTGCGGAAGCCTTCCCGGAGATGGCCGCGGCAACCCACGTAAAAGACCGCTTCGTCTTCGTCGTAGAGACTCCGCGGGCTGATTTCATCCTGCTGGATTCCCTGCAGGAAGATCCCGATCCTGAGAAAGGCATCGTCGAGGGCGCACTGAACGACGCGCAGAAGCAGTGGCTGGCGGACAAACTGTCTTCTTACACGGACAAGCCGGTTTTCGTATCATCGCATCATCCGATCGAGGAGACCGGTATCAGCGGGATCCTGGTCTCGAGTCCGACCTGCAGCGGGTATCTCTTCGGACACCGCCATATCTACCTGGATGCATGGATGATGAAGAATTACGCGGAACAGACCCTGATCCGGACGCTTTGCATCCCCTCCACGGGCCATTGGGGGGACATCGGCTATACTGTTTTCCGCCTGGAAGAGGACCATGCGGAAGCGCGGTTCCACGAATACGAATTCTTCTTCCCGAAGCCGCTTGCGGAAGGCGAAGAAAAACCCGCCCAATGGACGATGATTGAGCGGGAACACGGGGATTCCGAATGCATGTTTGCGTACCGGAAGGCCTGAGGCCTAGTCCCGGTCGTCGCGCTGGTACACTTTGATCCAGTCGACGCGCATCTCCGAAGGCAGGTGCGCGGGGACGTCGACCTTCCCGACCCATCCCCCGCCGAGCTGGTTGGAGAGGATCAGGTAAAACGGGGGGTCCGGCCAGGGAAACTGGTGCGCAGTCCCTTCCATCCGCTCATAGGTCAAAGTCTTCATCCCGTTGGTGTACAGGCAGATGCTGTCTTGGTACACCTCCGCGGCATAGACATTCCACTCATACGGATCGACCGCCCCCGTGCCGGAATGGGGCGGCTGTTCCTCTTCCCCGTTGTCCAGGGTGTAGCGGGAATGCACGGTCTGGTAGACGAAACCGTCCCAGTTGGTGTGCTCCATGATGTCGATCTCCGCATACTCCGGCTCCGGAAGCGGCCGGTCCGGCATCAGCCACAAAGCGGGCCAGAATCCATTGGCGCTGTTGAACTTGGCCTTGACCTCAAAGCGGGCCATCGCGAACGATTTCTTCCCGGCGCTCCAGATGCCGCCGGTGACGAAAGGGGTCTTGTCGCCGGCGGCAGGGTCGCCGACTTTCCCCAGCAGGACGAGTGCGCCGTCTTCGATGTAGGCCAGGTCCTCCCGAGGCGACATCATGTCATCCCAGTCCGAGAGGCCGGTCGGGACGCGGGTCCAGACAGTGGTGTCGATGGCCGGTCCGTTGAAATCTTCCGTCCAGACCAGTTTCCAGCCGGGGACGGGGTCCGTGCAGGAGGCCAGCAGGACAGCCACCACAATCATTAGGAAGCTCTTGTATTTCATATCATTGAAGGAAAAGGAAGGTGACAGAATGGGCGGGGATGGCAACGGCGCCGTCCTTCACGGGCAGGTCCATGTCGACCGGGCGCACGTGTTCGTCCCCGATATCGTTGTAGTCGTCCGCGGAACGGCCGGCCAGGACGCGCGCACGCACTTTCCGGGGCGCCTTGAGCCCCATCCCCTTGAAGTCGAGGGTCAGCCGGACCGCCTGCTCCGGGTGCTTGTTGGCCACGGCGCAGACGAAGGCTTTCCCCGCGGCATCGGAGGTCAGGACGGCGTCCAGCACGGGCGTCGAACGGTCGCCGCACACGAGCGGTTCCGAGGCCACGTCCAGCGGGACGACATACGGGAGCAGGTCGTTCCCGTACATCTTCAGGGCGAAGAATGTCGTCCGGCGGACGATGCCTTCCGGATGGACGAACAGGGGGCCGCAGGTGTTGGCGATCGGCGAGAAGCAGGCGACATCCACCTTGTCGCCGTAGCGCAGGCAGGTGTTCAGGAAACAGGCGGAGAAGACGGCATCGCACATCGTGTACGTGGAAGCGGTGTCGTTCCGGCGGCGGGCGGCGAAGTCATACCCCTTCCGCAGTTCGCCGATGCCCGGATGGTGCCAGCCTCTCAGGTTCCACTCGTCGAACGCGATCTTGATCCGGCCGGCGGCACCCGCCTCCTCGAGGATGGCGAGGGTCGCGCGGATGTCCTTCTCCGGTCCGTCCGTCATCATCATGCACTCCAGATAGGATTTGGGGTTGTAGGTGAAGTGCAGGTCGCCGTCCCAGTAGTCGTGGATGGACACATCGTCGAGCAGGTAGCCCGCCGACTGCAGCAGGGGCAGGGTCCACCGCCGGTCCGGCATCGCGGCGGCGAAGAGGACGATGTCCTTGTCGACGCTGCGCATCAGCTTGGCGGACTCGGTGACGAGATGCCCCCACTCCTGGACGGTTTTCTCGCCCATCTCGTGCATGCCCCAGTTCTCGTTCCCGATGCTCCAGTACTTGACATTGAACGGTTCCGGGGAGCCGTTGGCAGCCCGCTGGCGGGCGAACTTGCCCGTCGTCAGGTTGCAGTACTCCACCCAGTCGCTCATCTCTTCCATCGTGCCGGTGCCGGCATTCGTGCAGATGTACGGTTCACAGCCCGCCTTCCGGCACCACTTGACGAACTCGTCGGTCCCGAAAGTATTCGGTTCCTCCACCTGCCAGGCCTTGTCCCAGACGCTTTGCCGGTCCGGGCCCACCCCGTCTTTCCAGTGATAGGCGGAGACGAAGCAGCCACCGGGCCAGCGGACGATGGGGACCTTCAGTTCCCGGACGGCTTCAAGGACGTCCTTGCGGAACCCGTCCTCGTCCGAGAGCGGGCTGCCGGGGCAGTAGACGCCGCCGTAGACCTGGGTATCGAAATGTTCCAGAAAGCCGCCGAATATCATCGGATTATAAACGATCCGTTCCGCCCCGGCCCGCACCCGGGCGGTGTTCTGGGCGGACAGTCCCTGCCAGGCGGCGAGCAGGGAAAGGATCAGGATAAGCAGCCGTTTCATCACTCTCCGTCCATGAAAACCTTCTTCACGGCTTCCAGGTAGCCGTACCCATACACATTGTCCGGCTGGAGGTAGCTCGTCTCCGTCCATTCGTTCCAGGAGTTGATGGTGACGAGCGGATGCAGGTCCGGACGCGCGTCCAGGAAGGCACGGGCATGGCGGAGCGCCTCGGCGAAGCGCTCCGGGGTGTTCTCCTTGATCACCGGGCTCGTACCGTAGCGCGGACTGTTATCCCAGCCGACCGTCACGTGCGGGTAGTAGGGCATGTCGAAGTCGGCGTCGATCCGTTCCCATTCGGGATAGACGTGCGAGAGGATCTCCTCGTAGTCTCCGTCCGGCCAGACAAAGTGGCAGAACTGGTAGTGCGAGAGGCTGGTAAAACCCAGTTTCCGCATGAATTCCGCCCCGGGACGCCCCTGTTTGCCGGCATCCACTCCGCTGTAGTTGAACTGGGTGGAGTACATCGTGAACTGGAGTTCAAGGTCCGGGAAACCGGCCTTCTTCACCTCATTGCGGAACCAGGCCAGCGCGTCGGCCGCCGCCTCGACGCCGCCGATCCCCTTGATGAAGTTCGTCACCTCGTAGATCATGAAAACGGGCTTGCCGTCGATCTTGTAGTAGTTGGGCTGCTTGAAGAACAACTCGATGTTCCGGCGGCAGATCTTCTCGAACTCGTCCCGGTCTACCTCCCCCGTCCAGATGACATTGTCCGGATCCAGGTTGGAGATGCGGGTGTCCCAGCCGTTGCCGCAGGGATGGTTGGCCCACATCAGGTAGAACTGCATCTTGTCGCGGTTGCGCGCTTTCAAGAAGCCGTCCGTGAGGGTGGTCTCCATGAAGGGACGGTTGTCATACCAGTACCAGTCGAAGATGAACACGTTCACGCCGTGCCGGGTCGCCTGTTCGATCTCCATCTCCATTACGGCCGGATCGGCCTCGTTGACCGGTCCCCACAGGGGCATCCGGTTCCAGTAGTGGCCGGGGTTGCGCTGCTGCATCGTCAGCACCGTCTCCCACTCACCCATGCCGGAAGGCCAGAAGGGGCGCAGGCGCGGGTCGTTATAGGCATAGGCCGGGTACAGGTAAGCGGCCACGTCATAGTGCTTCGGCCCGGTTTTCCGGCGGTCAGTCCGTCCTTGCGCAAGCAGGGACGCCGAAACGGCCAGGAGGCAGAAGGCCAGGGTTAAAACTCGTTTCATCATATTCACAGTCTGTTCATTATTCAACGCGGATGATTTCTTTCCCGGGCGTGATGCCGGTGTCGCCGATCGCGTCCACCCGGAAACAATAGGACTGGTCGGTGGAGAAGAGCCCCTTTTCGAGCTTCGTCTCCGATGTCTGGCAGGCGCTGAAGAGTGCGTCGGGACGCAGACCCCAGCGGACGATGTAGGCCGTCGCACCGGAGGCCGGCTGCCAGGAGAGTTCCATGCGGCGCCGGTCCGCCTCCCGGACTACCTTCAGGCCGGTCGCCGCAGCAGGTTTGGCGCCCCGTGCCAGGCCGAACACCCGCAGGTCGTGCAGGGAGAGTTTCCCCGTGAGGGCGGAGGTGGACGTCAGGCGCACATAGCGCGCCTTCACGGGCTTGTCGAGCACCAGCAGCTCGTGCGGTCGCGTATCCGCGCTTTCCGAACGGTCGAAGACCTGCTTCCAGGACGCACCGTCGGCGGAGACCTCCACGACATAGCGGTAGGGCGATTTCTCCTTCCCCGCCTCGTACATGCCGAAGTCCTCGTCGGCGAAGTTGGGCTGCACGGCGTTCACACGGCATTTCCGTCCGAGGTCGATGCACAGCCACTCGCCGGCCCCGCCCGTCGCGGCGCTCCACCAGGTCTTGATGTCGCCGTCTGCGGCCAGGGCGGCGGAATGCCCTTCCTTCTCGGAGGAGGCGGCCGCCGTCTTCCCGAGCGAAAGGTCCATCCAGCCCGTCCAGGGCGATTCCTTCGTCCAATCGACCTTACGGTCGGGCAGCACGTACGGGAAATCCGAGAAGTCGGTCATCGCGTGCATGTCGCCTTCCGGCGTGAAAAAGACCGGGAAGAAGCCGATCCGGCGCTCGAAGAGGAAACGCCGGCTGATGACGGTGGAAGCCACGTGCCACCAGTTCCCGTACTTGTCCTGGAACGTGTCGCCGTGGCCCGCACCGGGCATCCAGCCGCCGGGTTTGATGCTGAAGGGCGAATCGTCGCAGTGCGTGAAAGGTCCCAGCGGGGAGTCGCTCACATAGACGCCGTCACCGTAGATGTCCCATTCCGTGCCGGGGCCTGCATACTGCAGGTAGTACTTCCCGTCGCGCTTGCACATTGCCCCCCCCTCGTTGGAACTCGGGTCGGCGGTGTCGTTGTTCGCGCCGCGGCACTCCCAGCCGTACACTTTCTCGTTGTGCGGGATGAGGTCGAACGGCTGCGTCTTGGGCCGGAATCCGTTCTCCGGATCCAGTTCCACGCCCCGGATCGGGTCGACCATCGAGCAGCCCCAGTAGTAGTAGACGCGCCCATCGTCGTCCGGGAACAGGTAGGGATCCACGATGGTCCGCTCCGGCTGGTCGATGTAGGCGTTCAGCGTGTCCGCCGCCAGCGTCCATGAGTCTCCGTCCTCCGGCGTAGCCGTCTTGTAGAGCTGGTTGTGGAACGAAACGGCCCAGTAGAGTTCTCCCTTGTAGACCATGACAGCCGGCGCATAGTCGCCGAATGGCATGAAGTCGTTGGTGATGAACTTCCAATGCTGCATGTCGTCCGAACTCCAGTAGCCGTACGACATGGAAGGGAACAGGTAGTAGCGGCCTTCGAAGACGGCCACCACCGGGTCGGCCGCCTCGCGCCCGCCCTCGGGATGGTGGTGTGTGAACGCATAGTCGACGTCGATCGGATTGGTCACCACGCGGGAAGGATCGATGTCCCGTCCGCAGGACGCCGCCAGCAGGCAGGCGGAGGCCAGTAAAGGAAGGAGTCTATGCATCTTTCATTTTCTTTGCGTTTCTCTCCCGCCAGAGGGCGGACATCTGTTCGAGGGTTTTGCCCTTGGTCTCCGGAACCAGCCGCCACACGAAGACAGCGGCCACCAGGCAGATGACGCCGTACAGGGCATAGGCGAAGAAGTGCCCGAAACGGTCACCCATCGCCCCCAGCCGCATGTTGTACATCGGCACGAAGGTGGACGAGACCAGGAAATTGAAGATCCACTGGAAGGCGACGGCGACGGCCGTGGCGGCGCTCCGGATGGTATTCGGGAACAGTTCCGCCATATAGACCCAGCAGATCGGCCCCCAGCTGAACATGAAGCAGGCGCTGTAGACCATGATGCTGAGGACGGGCACCACGGCGGGCAGGCTCACGACATTGGAGAGCGCCACGCCCAGGGCGCCGACGGCCATGCCCAGGGACCCGGTGATCAGCAGCGGCTTGCGTCCGAACTTCTCCACGGTGAACACGGCCAGCAGGGTGAACGTGATGTTGATGACGCCCATGATGACGGTGAAGAGCATGTTGTTGCTCACCCCCATCGATTCGAAGATGCGCGGCGCGAAGTACAGCACGGCGTTGATGCCGATGATCTGCTGGAAGACGCTGAGCATGCAGCCGACGAAGATGACCATCCAGCCGTAGGAGAAGAGCTTCTCCGTCTTTTCGGTCAGGGTGTCCTTGATCTCCGCGAGGATCTCGCGGGCGCGGTCCTCACCGTTGATGCGGCTCAGGACCTCGAGCGCCTTGTCATCCCGGCCGACCAGGGCCAGATAGCGCGGCGTTTCGGGCACCAGGAGGATCAGCAGGGCGAAAAGCGCCGCAGGCACCGCTTCGGAAACGAACATCACCCGCCAGCCCACAGCCTGTGTCCAGGCCGCCACCTGCGGATCGGAGGCATGGGAGCGGACGATCAGGTAGTTCACGAAATAGACGACCAGCTGGCCGAAGATGATGGCGAACTGGTTCCAGGAGACCAGTTTGCCACGTTTCCCGGCGGGAGACACTTCGGCGATATACATCGGGCAGAGCGCCGAGGCGATTCCGACGCCGATGCCGCCCAGGATGCGGTAGCCGTTGAAAGCGACCAGCAGCCCCAGGGTCGGGACCCCCTTCTTGAAAAAGAGGAATTCGGGGGCATAGGAGCCCAAGGCGCTGAGCAGAAAGAGGATACCGGCGACGAAAAGGGAACGTTTGCGTCCCAGGCGTGCCGCCAGGAGGCCGGAAAGGAGGGCGCCGATGACGCAGCCGATCAGGGCGCTGGAGGTCGTGAAGCCGTGCAAGGCGTCCGTATAGCTGAAATCAGACGCCCCGCTGAAGAAGGCCTGCAGCCCCTTCTCCGCCCCGGAAATGACTGCCGTATCGTACCCGAACAACAATCCGCCCAGCACGGCGACAAGCACGATGCCGGTCAAGAAGAAGGAATTCCCTTTCTTGAGAGCCGTTTCCATCGCTACTTGCAGTAAAGGGCGACAATGGTCTCGTACAGTTCCTGCTTACCGGACGTCTTCGCCGGCTCGCCATGCTCTTTGGCATAGGCCACCAGGTCTTCCAGGGAGAGTTTCCCTTCCTCGAATTCCTTGCCCTTCCCGCCGTCGAAGGAAGCGTAGCGCTCCTTGACCATCGCGGGGATCGGGGATTCCTCCACGATGGCGGCCGCGTTCAGCAAGGCGCGCGCCAGGGCGTCCATGCCACTGATGTGCGCGATGAAGATGTCCTCCGGGTCGGTAGAGTTGCGGCGGAGCTTGGCGTCGAAATTGGTGCCGCCGTTGCCGAACCCGCCGTTGCGGATGATCTGCAGCATCGCCTGCGTCAGCTCGAAGTTGTCGATCGGGAACTGGTCGGTGTCCCAGCCGTTCTGGGCGTCGCCGCGGTTGGCGTCGATGCTGCCCAGCAGGCCGTTGTCAACGGCCACGGCCAGTTCGTGCTCGAAGGTGTGGCCTGCCAGGGTGGCGTGATTCACCTCGATGTTCACCTTAAAGTCCTTGTCCAGGCCGTTCGCCCGGAGGAAGCCGATCACCGTCTCGGTGTCGGTATCGTACTGGTGCTTGGTCGGTTCCATCGGCTTCGGCTCGATCAGGAAGGTGCCGGTGAACCCTTTGGCGCGGGCGTAGTCGCGCGCCGCCTTCAGCATGTTCGCCAGGTGGTCCTTTTCGCGCTGCATCTGGGTGTTCAGCAGGCTCATGTAGCCTTCACGGCCGCCCCAGAAGACATAGTTCGTACCGCCGAGCTTGATGGTGGCGTCGATGGCGTTCTTGATCTGCACCGCCGCCCGGGCGACGACGTCGAAGTCGGGGTTGGTGGCGGCGCCGTTCATGTACCGCTCGTGCCCGAAGACGTTGGCGGTGCCCCACAGCAGTTTGATGCCGGTCTGCGCCATCTTCTCCTGCAGGTAATCGGTGATGGTCTTCATGCGCTCCTCGTACTCCGCGATGGTCGGGGCCTCTTCGATGAGGTCGACGTCGTGGAAGCAGAAATACTCGATGCCCAGTTTCGTCATGATCTCGAAACCGGCGTCCGCCTTGGCCTTCGCGCGGCAGACGGGGCACTCGCCCTCGTCCCAGGCGTAGTGGCGGGTCTGGCCGCCGAACGGATCACCCGACGCCTGGCCCAGGGTGTGCCACCAGGCCATCGCGAATTTCAGCCAGTCCTTCATCTTGCGGCCGAGGACGACGCGTTCGGGTTCATAATAATGGAAAGCAAGAGGGTTCTTGCTGTCGGCGCCCTCGAAGGGAATCTTGCCGATCTGCGGGAAATACTCTTTCATGTCTTTGTCTGTTTATTTATTATGATTCATTGTCTGTCAAGCAGTTCCTTCCAGGACGCATACGCCTGGGCGTACGCCTCGCAGCAGGCGGGTTCCACTACCTCCAGCCGCTCCAGCGTTGAGAAGGCTTCGGCCGCATCGCGGTAGACACCCGCACCCATGCCCGCGCCGCGGGCCGCACCCACCGCTCCGTCGGTATCGTAGAGCTCGATCGTAGCGCCGGTCGTGCCGGCGAGCGCTTCACGGAAGGAAGGGTTCAGGAACATGTTGCACTTCCCGGCACGGATCGTGCGCGGCTGCATGCCCATGCCCGCCATGATGTCCATGCCGTACTTGAAGGAGAAGGCGACCGCCTCGTTCACCGCCCGCAGCAGGTGCGCGCGGCCGTGGCGGTTCACATCCAGTCCGTGGACGGAGCAGCCGACGTTCCGGTTGCCCAGCATCCGTTCCGCCCCGTTGCCGAACGGCAGGACACGGAGCCCGTCGCAGCCGGGCGCGACGGTGGCGGCCAGGTCGTTCATCTGCCCGTAACCGATGCCGTCCGGGCACACGTTCCGGCGGGCCCAGGCATTGACGATGCCGGCGCCGTTCACGCACAGGAGGATGCCCAGGCGCGGACGGTCCGCCGCATGGTTGACGTGCGCGAAGGTATTCACGCGGGAGAGCGGGTCGTAGTTCACCTCTCCGCTCACACCGTACACCACACCGGAAGTGCCGGCCGTCGCCGCCACTTCGCCGGGCTCCAGCACATTGAGGGACAGGGCGTTGTTCGGCTGGTCACCGGCGCGGTAAGTCACCGGCGTCCCGGCGGCGAGGCCGAGCGCGGCGGCTGCGGAGGCAGTCAGCCGCCCCTGCGGGCCGAAGGTCGGCAGCACGGGCGGAAGCAGGTCCGCGTCGAAGCCGAAATGCGCCAGCAGGCGGCCGGAGGGGCGGTTCTCCCGGAAATCCCAGAAGATGCCTTCGGAAAGACCGCCCACCGTCGTCCCCAAGGTTCCGGTGAGCCGGAGCGCGATATAGTCGCCCGGCAGCATGACCTTGGAAATACGCGCGAAGAGCGCCGGTTCGTTCTCCTTCACCCAGGCCAGCTTGGCGGCCGTGAAATTGCCGGGGGCGTTCAGCAGGTGCTCCAGGCACCAGTCGCCGCCCAGCGCCGCAGCGGCTTTCTCCCCGTAGGGAACCGCCCGCGAATCGCACCAGATGATGGCGGGACGCAGGACTTCCAGGTCGCGGTCCACGCATACGAGTCCGTGCATCTGGTAAGAGATGCCGACCGCGCGGATGTCGGCGGGAGAAAAGGCACGCCCGCGTGCAGACGCCTCCGCACGGGCCTGCGAGAGCACCTTGGCTGTCGCTGCCTGCAGGTAGGACCACCAGTCGGCCGGATCCTGCTCGGCGAAACCGGGACGGACGGAACGGATGGGGGCTTCACTGTCGGGCGAATAGGCACTGGCGATGCACCGGCCGCTGCCCGCATCCACGAGCGCGGCCTTGACGGAAGAACTTCCGATATCGTAACCCAGGAGATACATAGGCTGTCAGAGTCTGATTTTATCGTATTGCTTTTTGTCGAAACGGTAGTACCGGGCGGCCCGGTGGTCCACGCCGCGCTCGAACTCGTCGAGGGCGACGACATAGGGCATCCGCGCCATCTGTTTGTAAAAGTTGGAGGGGTTGAGCCGCCGGCCGAAGACGACTTCGTAGAGGTTGCGCAGGGCGGTCGCGGTGAACTTTCGCGGCAGCAGATCGAACAGCACGGACGGGTCGCGCGATGCGAGCGTCCGTTCGTAGGAAAGGGCCGCGGAGATGATCTCGTTGTGGTCGAAGGCCAGGGGCGGGACGGCGTCGACCGGCACCCACAGGGCTTCGGTCCCTTCCATCTCGCGGACGAGGATCCGGTCGATCTTCACGAGGGCGATGTAGGCGACGGTGACGATCCGTCCGACGCGGGCCTTCTGCGCATGCTCGAGCCAGTGGACGTCCTTGGGGTCCTTGGTCCGGTCCTTCGAGCCGAAGGCGCGGAACTGGGTCAGGGTCACGTGCTTGAGGCCGGTCAACTCCGTCAGGACGCGCCGGGCGGCGCTGTCCAGTTCTTCGTCTTCCCAGATCAGACTGCCGGGCAGTTTCATGTCGTGGAAGCGGCGGCCGCCTTCTTCGCCGGTCCGGCGGACGAGCAGCACTTCCAGGCGCTTCCCGTCGAAGCCCAGGACCGTACAGTCGACCGAAAGATGGGTCTTTGCCAAGGGGGTGTCCGCAGTCATCAGTTCCGTGTTTTCCCCAAGATACGCATTCTTGTCAAAAACACAAAATTATTTTTGGACGGCAATAATTATATCACACATTCTCAAATACTTAAATATTGTAACTTTGACTATAACCAAATGATTCGGAGCACGATCATCGCGAGGTTGTCAAAAAAACGCCCAGGCTGCGAATCGTTTCGTAAAGAACCTGCCGGCCGTTTCAATTTTGCTTTCAGTTACGCAATGCGCTTGGGGTGCGTTCGTATACACTCTCCGCCCCGTTCTCATTATTTTCGCTGCCCCTTGCCGTTTTTAAATAGATTTATTATCTTGCCGGAAATCTAAAGACACATACAATGGTAACCAAAACAGATATCACCCTGTCCCGGCTTGCAGCGCTGCTGCTTTTCGTGTCGTGCGGTTTTTGGTTGCCTGCACAGTGTTTATCCTATTGTTTATTAAATTATTAAAGTATGAAAAAGATAATTCTTCTAGATAATGAATAGACTTAAAACCTTTTTGTTTATCCTCATTTGTGCTACTGTTTGTAATGCTCAAAATCCTCGCTATTCTTCATTTATAAAAAGCTTCACTTCTTCTTTCACTAAGGATTCTCGTTTCAGATCCAATGACTCGCTGTTTTACATATCAGAGGTGATGAACTTTGCAGACGAGCATTTGCTTGATGGTTTATCAATCGAATATCTTCGCGAACATATGTTCGACCTACTCGATAAAGAAACACCTTGCTTAATCTATAGTATGGGAATAGATATAGAAAGGGAGCGAATATACAGGTGTGTCAACTACGATTACAACTGGTTTAGATATCGCGGAAAAAGAAAGAAAAAGAGAATTGTTTTATCTGAGATTAAATTGTCACATTGTCATCCTAATGTTACAAAAAAACTAACGATACTAATTAATTATATTGATGAGAATCGTCCGGAGTTCGTGTTTAAGATTTATAATATAATGGATCTTAATAATAGTTTTTGTACTGAATTATACTGGATTATCAAAAATGGGGAAATACGTGTTTTACGTATCATTGATTCGAACACTTATGAAGTATTCGATGCATATGACTACCTGACAAATAGAGCTACGGAAGATGTATTATCGCCTAAGTTACGTTGGATGCAACTTATCTCTGATTATTAGATTCTTAGGTATGGCGATTCACACGTTTGCCTCTATGGCTGGCGAAGAGATCCGCGACGTGGCCACCCGCGGCATGGTCCGGTTCACCGGCCCTGCTCACCCGGTACTACATCGGCGGCCTGGTGTCTTTGTTGAAAAACTTAGAATTGATCCTGCGACGCCATTAGGGAAAAAGGGCCGAACTACAGCCATTATCATATAAACAATACTAAAAAGCATTATAAGGATTTAGAATCATGGCCGAAATAACTCATTTTGATGATCTATGGTGGCACGACTCAGTGCTCCTTAATGTTGGAATAGACCGGACGCTGCCTGGAAAGGCAGACACGATTTCAATAATGGTACAATGGTACGATTCGGAAAGAACAGAAACGATCATTTTTGAGAACGTCTTTTCCGCAACCATTAAATACAACTTCGGAGTCATCGTCGGAAATGGTGGAGAACCCATACTCGATGCATTCTCTCGCGACAACAACAGTCAGGAGGTACGCGATTTCAAAACGATGAATCCTCAGTGGAGGAATCATGTTATTTCGTTCTTTTGCATTGAGATGAATAGCACAGGAAGCACGATAAGTCTTTTTGCACAATCTTTTAAGATCGTTCATGTCCACTAAAAGTTGTGACTTCTAGTTATTATGGAAAAATAGTAAATGACACGACTTTCTTTTGTATATAAAAGAGTCAATAACGAAGACAATGAAACTTATACAAAAGACACAGTTCCTCTTTCTTATTGAATTTGATTTATATTAACTTTCCTATCATAAAAAGCATATGAGTTCTTTTAAAATCCTCCTTTTCTCTCTTCTGCTTATAGGACTTCCTCATAAATCCTTCTTCACGAATTATCAGTCTCCCATTCGCATATCGAATCAAATATTGGAAATCAGTAATAAGCATGTGAATAAGCATGTGTCTATTTCCGTATTAACATGCCTTGACTCGCTAAAACGAAGGGAAGGAGTACTTATAGACTCGCTGTTTATGGATTCTCTTTTTAAACAAGGGATCTTCGACTTTTTCTATCCGGCCCACAGAATAATTGGCGATGATTATGGCTTCCTTCGGGACCAATTGTGTTATTATTATCTCGGCGATATCTCTATTAAAAGGAATGTCAGGTCAATCATCATTTACAGTAAGTTCAGATACACTCCGGATTCTTCAAGAAACTATTTCTTGCTTAATTTAAAAAGGGGAAAATGCATTTCATGCATAGAGCTCACTTTCTTTGCCGGTAAAAAAATGAAACGTCTTGTCGAAAGCATCTGCAATGGCATAATCCATCTAGTCGACATCGAATATCTTGATGTAAACAATCCGCAGATAATTACAGGACAATACGTCTTATCATTGAAAGGAAACGGAAAACTGGAATTATTGAAAAGCGCCGAAACAATACCCATAAAAGTAAAAGAAGACCTTGTTGTCATGGATTGAAATTCTACACAGAAGACTTGACTTATCATTTTGTAAAGTATGATTCCATACCGGGCAGCACGAATCATTTCGTGAACAGTAATATGCGCCCCAAGCTACCGAAGATTTAAACCGCGCGGAGCGGCCAGGCTTCGGCGCGGTTTTTACGATTCTTGATTATCTTGCCGGAAAACGATGTTCCCCGGGTGTTTTCAGCGTCTCAACCTATCGGAGAACCGCCTTCACGACATGCTCGCCGGGAGCGAGGGCCGGGCGGTCCGCCGCCTCGGCGCCGTCCAGGGAGACGACCGCATAGCCGGCGGGAGCGACGAATTCGGCCTCCGTTCCCTGCGGAACAGTGACCTTCGCCGTGAGTGAACCGTCGTCCGCCTTCTCCACCGTCACGGAAATCATTCCCTTCACGGAAGAGACATCGGCATGCACCCGGTGCAGGTCGCACAGCTCGGGTGCCACGCGGAAGCGGGTGAAGCCGGGTTCCAGCGGGCTGATGCCGGCGATGTAGCGCGAGAGAATCACCAGCGGACCGCCGCTCCAGGCATGGTTGTAGGAGTCGCTCTTACCGCTGCCGTCGCCGAACAGTTCCCACAGCGTGGAATAATCGGCGGCGATCATTTCGGCGTAACGGCCGCGCATCCGGTCGAGGGCATCCTGGCAGAAGCCCATCTCGCAAAGGGCGCGCAACACGTAATACTCCATGTAAGGACTGGCATGGAAATGCTCCTGGAAGAAGGGGCGCAGGGAATCGTACTTCGACGGATCGACCACGCCGCCGATCACGGCCACGGCCTGGCCGCGCTCATCCGGGCATCCCTTGTAACCTTCAGACTGATAGAAGTTTCCCGTCCAATAGCGTTCATTGATCTTGTCGATCAGCCCGGCACGGCGCTCCCGCGCCCAGGCGGCCAGCTCCGCATCGTCCATCAGGGTGGCATACTGCTCGGCCGTCGCCAGCAGGACGGTGTTCCAGGCATTGTAGAGGAGCATCATGTCCTTGTTCTCGCCCCAGTCGCCCCAGTTCGCGATGGGCGTGCCGATGTCCGCCCGGCGCTCCTGGATGAGGCCGTCGTCGCCCATCTTCCACAGCGGAAGGTACTTCTTGAACTGGGGATAGATGTCGCGCAGCGGCGTGATGTCGCCCGTATACAGGTAGTACTCCGGCACGGCGCAGCTCAGGAAGGCGGTCGTCTGGGTGACCAGCTCGCCGTAGTTGTATCCCGGGGTCGGGCCGTACATGGATCCGTTCTCCTCCTGGAAGCCGGCGAGTTCACGCATGGCCTTGGCCGTCATCGCGAATGCGGACGGATCGAAGGCGTAGTACGTCTGGATGGCCTCGTTGGCGGCGTCGCCGATCCACTGGCCGCGCTCGCGGTGCGGGCAGTCGAAGAAATTGTCGCGCATGTTCACATAGAGGGTGCGGGCAGCGCGCTCCCAGAGGGTGTTGAGGAAGGGGTCGTCGCACTCGAACGTGCCGGCGAAGGAGGTATCGTAACCACTTTCGCGGAACTTCACCTCCAGCACCTCCACGCCTTCGGGGATGCTGTAGTGGACCTCCATGCCGTTCATCCAGCCCGGCGTCTCGTGCTCCTGCACGCCTTCGCGGGTCGTGTACTGGGCCCGGGTGCACAGCAGCGGGAAGGACATGAAGCGGACGCCGTAGTCCTTTTCGGTCATCGCCAGGGTCTCGGAGATGGGCCGGTTGTGGTTCGGGTCGGTGGGCCGGGCCTTGTCGCTGGCCTCCTTCGTCGCATCGTCGATGAAGGTCTCCACCCCTGCGTACGGGTTGTAGTGCGGGTCATCCAGCGGCTCCACCCCCTCGATGACAGGCATCCCGTACAGGTCGGTGTAGATGTCGATGATCTTCCCTTCAGGCGCCTTCACCTTGATGTAGGGCGTCACCTGGCAGTCATAAGGCAGCACGCAGATGAGTTCCCGTCCTTCCATCCGGGTGGAGACGTAGTCCTTCAAGCCGTAGTCTTTCCACTGGGGGATCGGGCGCTCGACGCTCTTACCCCAGCCGGCTTCCTCGCGGGTCAGGGCGACGGCGGCGGGCCAGGCCGAGTCGTCGAAGCCCTTCTCATGGAAACCGATCTCCTTCCGGGCGTCGTAGCCGATGTTCGACTCGGAGAGCCGGCTGTTCGGGCAGCCGCCGAAGGGAACGTAGAATGCCGGATGCCGGACGGCCTTCCAGGAGGCGTCGCTGACGATGCGGTCGCGCCGGCCTTTCAGGTCGAACTGCAGGCCGGCCGTCGGCGTCGTGATGTGGTTGACGCTCTTGCGCCCGTGGAAGTCGACGAGGACAGCCACCTCATTGTGCCCTTTCACGATGCCGGGAACGTTCTCGATCCGGTCGAAATAGCCGTCGGTACGGTTCGGGCCGCGCTTGAGGTTGCCCTCGCGGACCACCAGCTCTCCGTTGATCCAGAGCCAGTACTTGGTGTCCGCCTCGATCGTCAGGACAGCGTCCGAAGGGTCGCCTTTCCAATCGAAAGCTTTCCGGAAGGCGTACCAGGAGCCTTCGTAATAATCTTCTCCGGTACAGATGACCGAAGGTTCGGCCTTGGGGGCGCAGCCGGCGGCAAAGAGGGCCGCGGCCGCGAACAGGATGCAGGCGATACGTTTCATGTCTATTCAGCAGTAATATAAGTACGCGATAAAAGTTCTTTGAGCAGGTCGGGCTTGTTGGTCGTGATGAAGTCGACACCTTGCCCGATGTACTTGAGCATGGCAGCGGATCCGTCGACCGTCCACACATTCACGACCATCCCCAGGTCATGTGTAGCGCCGATCCAGTCCGGATGGGCGTCCAGCGCCGTCGTCTGGTAGTCGATACCGTCGATGCCGAGCGCATGCAGCGAAGCGGGATCCATGTTGCCGCTCAGGTACTCCACCGTGGCGTCGGGCAGCAGGGACTTGACCCGCTTGCAGTTGTCGAGGCTGAAGGCGATCCAGTCCACCTGGTCGGTCAATCCCATCTCCTTGACCATGGCCACGCAGGCGTCCACGCAGGCATTGTTCCGCGCCGCCGTGCTGTGCGACTTGATCTCGAGCACCAGGCGCGTGTCCTTGTCCTCCTTGCCCTGCAGGAGGTAATCCTCCAGGGTCGGCACCTTCTCGCCGTTGCTCAGCTTGACATCCTTGATGTCGGCGAAGTTGGAATCCTGGATGGTATGGCTGTCGCCGGGGAGCTTCGGGTCATGGTTCACGACCACGACCCCGTCCAGGGTGATCCATACGTCGAACTCGGCCCCGTAGATGCCCAGCTCCTGGGCCTTCTTCAGGGCGGCGATGGAGTTCTCGGAAACGGAAGAGGTGTGGAAACCGCGGTGGGCGACGATCTTCGTTCCGCCCGCCGACGCCGGCGTACCGCCGATGTGGATCCGGGTCCGGCCGAGCGGCAGCACACCGTCGCCGCGGACCGCAAAGAGTTTGTAGCTGCCCTCCGCCAGGGCGGCGGGGATCTCCGCCGCGACGAAGCCGTCGCCGAAAGCAGTCTCGCAATCGTACTGGCGGCTGCCGTCCTCCGTCACGAAACGGATCTTGTCCCCCTCCTTGAACCCCTTTCCATAGATGCGGTACCGGTTGCCGGCGGAAACCCGGGCTTCGGGCAGGAAGCTGACGTCGGACACCTCCAGATGGGGCGGCTGCACCGGCTGTTTCACCTGCTCGTACAAGAGTTTCACCTGCGAGGCCGAGAGCGGATCGTCGTAGATGCGGGCCAGCACCACTTCGCCGTCCCAGGCGGAGTCGGCGTTGTCGCCGCCGGGGTCGCCGCCGATCCCGAACCACAGGCAGGAGGCCGGTGTGGGGAAATTCAGTTCGCCGGAAGCGTCGGACTTGCCCTTCATCACCCCGTCGACATAAAGGTAGGACTTTCCTTCCTTCTTGTTCCAGACGCCCACGGCATGATAGTACACGCCGGCCTGCGGGGTGAAGCCGCACGGCGTCCAGATCCATTTCGACTTGCCGTCCGTGCTCACGTTCGGGAGGAAGTTGAACTGCGTCCCGCGGGCGGAGGTGGAGATCAGGAACCCTGTTCCGCCTGACTGGTGGGAGCTGAACACCTTCACCTCAGCGGAGCCGTCGGAGGTATGGTTCGCCTTGAAGACGACCTCGAGCGAATGGCCGTCGGCGAGCGCCTTCCGCAGCGCCTCGTCATCCGCGTAGTCCACCCGGTAGAAGCCGCTGGAGACGGAAGAACCCATCTTGCGGTTGAATGCGGCCACGCAGCGGCCGTAGGCCTCGTTCTGATAGGTGACCAGGTCCGCGCCGGGAAGATACCGGACCGTCCGCCGGCCGGCGGAGACGTCTTTCGCGCTCCCGTCCGGGGAGAAGACGACGTCCAGCAGGTCCGCCTGCGGGGCGGCTTCCGGTTCCGGCTCTGGCGCCGGTTTGACCGGGTCTTCTTTCTGGGGGGGCGTCCCGGGATCCTTCGGATCGGATTTTCCGCAGCCGGGCAGCATGACCGCCGCCAGCAGCAGGGGAAGGCAGAAGGAAAAGACTTTTTTCATGTTGATTTTCATATAGAATACAAATATAATTCTTTTCCCATAAAATGAGGAAGGCTTCCTTTTGCAAAAAATAACTATCTTTGGAAGATGATCCCGGGACACATGCCCCGGAAAACTGATTAATATGACCAAGATGAAGCAAATGAAGATGATGGCCTTCCTCGCCGTTGCAGCCCTGGCGTTCGCCGCCTGCGGAAAGGGAGGTGAAACACCGGAGGAACCCCAGCCGGAGGAGAAACCGGCAGAAGAAGAAACCGTACAGGTGGATGTCGTCACGCCCGACCAGTGGGTGGCGGTCGACGAACTCGGGCGCTCGATGCCCGACTACCAGGAAGCCCCGGCGAAGCCGATAGACTACAAGGTCTTGATGTTCTACTGGACCTGGCACGACAGCCGGCAACTCAACTATCCGAGCGTCGTCAACATCAGCAAGGTGCAGCGGGAACATCCGGAAGCGATGAACGACTACCATCATCCCGTATGGGGGCAGGAACTGCAGCCCTGCTTCTGGGGGCAGCCCCTCTTCGGGTACTACCGCACCACCGACAAGTGGGTGCTCCGCAAGCACGCCGAAATGCTGGCCGACGCCGGTGTAGACGCCGTCTTCTTCGACTGCACGAACGGCGACTTCATCTGGGAAGAATCGACCGAGGCGCTGATGGAAACCTGGGCGCAGGCCAAACGGGACGGCGTCAAGGTGCCCCAGATCTCCTTCATGCTGGCCTTCGGCCCGACGGAAGGGTCGCTGTCCGCGCTGCGCAAGCTGTACAAGAACATCTACAAGAACCACGTGCATGACGACCTGTGGTTCCGCATCAACGGAAGGCCCGTCCTGATGGCTTACCCGAACAACCTCTCCGACTACGGCGACGACCAGATCATCAAGAGCATGTTCGAATGGCGGCCCGGACAGCCCGACTATGTCAATGGAGGAAGCGGTGTCACCTGGGGATGGCTGGAGTGCTACCCGCAGCATGAATACAACCGCGGAGAGTTGATGACCGTCGGCGTGGCGCAGAACGCGCGGGACGAAAGCGGCGGCCACTGCTATGCGTTCAACGCCCCCGGGGCATACGGGCGGAGCTATACCAAAGCCAAAGGGCACGACACCTCGGAAGGGGCCTATGTCAAGGGACTGAACTTCCAGGAACAGTGGGACCGGGCCATCCAGTACCACCCCCGCCATGTCTTCGTCACCGGATGGAACGAGTGGATCGCCGGCAAGCAGCCGAACTGGCCGCCGGACAATCCCTGGAAACCCTTCGCCTTCCCGGACCAGTACGACTGGGAGCACAGCCGCGACATCGAGCCCAACGCCGAGTGGGGCGACCACGGCGACAACTACTACTACCAGCTGGCGATGAACGTGCGCAAGTACAAGGGTGTGAGCCGCCCGGCGCGCCTGTCGGCGGAAAAGACGGTCACCATCGGCGCCTTCGAGGGCTGGGACAAGGTTTCGCCGGACTTCAAGCACTACAAGGGCAATACGATGCACCGCTCGCACCCGCAGCACTCCAAGAGCGGGATCATCTACACGAACAAAACCGGGCGGAACGATTTCGTCGACGCCCGCGTGGCCAGGGACAAGGACAACATTTACTTCTACATCGAGACGGCCGAGGACATCACCCCGAAGAGCGGCGAGGGCTGGATGCGGCTCTTCATCAACATCGACCGGAACGTCAAGACCGGCTGGAAGGGCTATGATTTCTGCCTGAACTACAAGAATCCCGACTCCGACGACACCGGCATCATTTCCAAATGCACCGGACCGGAATGGAAATGGGAGGATGCCGGCACATTCACGTACGCCGTCCAGAAGAACAAGATGGAGATCAAGGTGGCCAAGTCGGCCCTCGGTGTCTCCGGCAAGCTCGACTTCGAGTTCAAGTGGAGCGACAACATGCAGGAAGCCGGCAACATCCTCGATTTCTACGTAAACGGTGACGTGGCCCCCGGCGGCCGCTTCAACTTCCTGTACAAGGAATAACGCGGACATGGCGTCGCTCCGGCAGATTTTCGGCGTCTTCGCCAAAATCGGCGCCTTCACCATCGGGGGCGGCTACGCTATGATTCCGCTCATCCGGGACGAACTGACCACACGCGGCTGGATTTCCGACGAGGAACTGCCGGACATCATCGCGCTGGCCCAGTCCGCCCCCGGCGTCCTGGCCGTGAACGTGTCCATCTTCACGGGCTACCGGCTGCGCGGACTGAAGGGCAGCATCGCCGCCACGCTCGGCACGATCCTCCCCTCTTTCGTAGCTATCCTCCTGATTGCCATGGTATTCCGGGGCTACGCTGACCATCCGGTCGTGGAGCGCGTCTTCAAGGGCATCCGTCCGGTCGTCGTCGCGCTCATCGCCGTGCCCGTCGTGCGCATGGCGCGGCAGATGGGCAGCGGCATCTTGCCCTGGGTCATCGCGGCAGGCACGCTGGTGCTGGTGGCCTTCCTGAAAGTATCACCGATCTGGGTCCTGGCCGCCCTGGCTGCGACCGGCGCGGGCGTCACCCTCTACAGGCAGCGGAAATGAACGAGACCCTCATCCTCCTGCAGTTGTTCGGCGTGTTCTTCCTGATCGGGATGTTCACGTTCGGCGGCGGGTACGCCATGCTGTCGCTGATCCAGACGCAGGTGGTCGTGGCGCACGGATGGATGAGCGAAAGCGCTTTCACGGACATCGTCGCCATCTCGCAGATGACGCCGGGACCGATCGGCATCAACTGCGCCACTTTCTGCGGCTACACCGTCATGCAGGAGGCCGGGGCTGGGCACCTGATGGGCATCCTGGGGTCCTTTACGGCCACGCTGGCCATCTCGCTGCCGTCCTTCATCATCGTGCTCCTGCTGGTGAAGTTCTACACGCATGTGAAGGGCAGCCCGCTCTTCGAAGGCGTGATGGCCTGGATCCGTCCAGCCGTGGTAGGTTTGATCGCCGCGGCCGCCGTCATCCTCGCGCTCAACGTCTCCTGGGACGGCACGCCGCTTTTCTCCCGCCCCGTCTTCTCCATCGTCCGCGACAACTTCCCGGACCTGCGGAGCTGGCTGTTGCTGGGCGCCGCCCTGCTCGCCTCTTTCTTCTTGAAAATCAAGCCGATCGCACTCATTGTCGCGGGCGGCATCCTGGGATTCCTGCTCTATTGACCCCCATCGAGAACATCATGAAAAGAATCTCCCTCCTCCTTCTGCTGGCCGCCTGCTGCCTCGCTTCGCCCGCGCTCCGGGCGAAGGACGACCTGACGGTCGACGTCATCCCCCGCCCCGCCCTTGTCGAACCAGGGAAAGGCACCTTCCGTGCGGCAGGCGCCTACTTCAACTGCGACCCGAGGATCGAAGTCCGGACACAGCGGGCCATCCGTGCCCTGGCGGACCGGATCACCTTCGTGAGCGGCCGCATCTGCTCGTTCGCCTCGCCCGTCGGACTGACGCCCGCCGCGGCGGAAAGCAAACGCACCAAAGGCTTCCTCTTCCTGAAAGAGGAGGCGATGGGCGACGAAGCCTATACCATTGACATTTCCCCGAAGGCCTGCATCGTCAAGGCCGGCGGGCACAGCGGTTTCCTGTATGCGCTCCAGACCCTGCGGCAACTGATGCCGGTCTCGATCTTCGGCATGCAGACCGACGCGTCGGAACACTTCCCGATGCCCTGCGTGAAGATTGCGGACAAACCCCGGTTCGGCTACCGCGGTCTGCTGCTCGACTGTTCGCGGCACTTCTATTCCGTGGAGGACATCAAGAAGACGCTCGACCTGATGCTGCTCTTCAAGATGAACCGGTTCCACTGGCACCTGACCGACGACCAGGGATGGCGCGTGGAGATCAAGAAATATCCCCGGCTCACCCAGGTGGGCGCCTTCCGCACCGGCACCATGGTCGGGAAGGACTTCGACAGCAACGACGGCGTCCGTTACGGAGGGTACTATACCCAGGACCAGATGCGCGAAATCGTCGCCTATGCGGAAGAACGGGGCATCACGGTCATCCCCGAAATCGACCTGCCCGGACACATGCAGGGCGCCCTGGCCGCCTATCCGCAGCTGGGATGCACCGGCGGTCCGTACACCGTCCGTACGACCTGGGGCGTCTCCGAAGAGGTGCTCTGCGCCGGCAAGGAGGAGTCGTACCAATTCCTCGAGGACGTCTTTACGGAGCTGATGGACATCTTCCCGTCGGAGTACTTCCACATCGGCGGAGACGAATGCCCCAAGAAGGAATGGTCGCAGTGCCCGGCCTGCCAGGAGCGCATCCGCCAGCTCGGCCTGAAAGCCGACGGGAAGCATTCCGCGGAAGTGTACCTGCAGAACTACGTCACCGCCCGCGTGCAGAAATTCCTCGCGGAGCACGGCCGCAAGATCATCGGTTGGGACGAGATCTTCGAGGGCGACCTCGCCGAAGGGGCCACGGTGATGTCGTGGCGGGGCGTCGAGAGCGGCCAGCAGGCAGCCGCAGCCGGATACGACGTCATCATGACGCCGAAATGGTACTGCTACCTGAACTATCTCCAGAGTGAGGATCCGTCCACCGAGCCACTCGGACACGGTCACTTCCTCCCGCTGGACAAGGCCTATTCCTACGAGCCCTTCGAGGGGCTGGACGCCTCCGCGGAAGGGCACATCCTCGGGGTGCAGGCGAACATGTGGACCGAGTACATCGCCACGCAGGAACACATGGAGTACATGCTCCTGCCGCGGATGGTCGCCCTGGCGGAAGTGCAGTGGAGCCCGCGCGATGCGAAAGACTACGGGCGGTTCTACGCGAGCCTGAAGCGAAAGGGCTATGAAATCTTCAAACAACTGGGATACAATTACAGAACATATTGAGTATGAAAAGAATGATTCTGCCCGTCCTCTGCTGCCTTGCCGCGGTGGCGATGCTGACGGGATGCAACAACAAAGCGGCACAGAAGGCGGCGCTGGAGCAGGAACTTGCCCGCCAGCAAGCCATTGTGGATTCCCTGGAAGCCGTCGCAAATGAAGTCGCAAATGAAAAGGAAGCAACAGCCATGGAAAAGATCAAGACCCTGCCGGATGAACCGGTCTTCTCGATCGTCACCAATCTCGGGACGATCAAGGTCAAACTGTACAAAGACACGCCCAAGCATCGGGAGAACTTCGCGAAACTCGCCCTCACCGGCTATTATGACAGCCTGCTCTTCCACCGCGTGATCAACGGATTCATGATCCAGGGCGGAGACCCGTACACCCGCGACACCTCCGCGGCCGCCGTACAGAAATACGGGCAGGGCGGCCCCGGTTACACCATTCCCGCCGAATTCGTTCCCGCGCACAAACACAAGAAAGGTGCGCTGGCGGCGGCCCGGCGCGGCGATGCGGCCAACCCGTACAAGGAATCGTCCGGTTCGCAGTTCTACATCGTCCAGGATGCGGCCGCCTGCGCCCAGCTGGATGGAGCGTATACCGTTTTCGGTGAGACAGTTGCGGGGCTCGATGTCGTCGACCGGATCGCCCAGGTGGCAACGGATATGCGTGACCGTCCGATCAAGGATGTCCGCATCAAAGAAGTCCGTCTGGAAGAAGAATGATGAAAATGCAATGAAAAATGCAACAGAACGGCATTGTTTTTGTTGCATTGAATTCCGAATAGTTTTTTCATAGGTTAAGTTTTAGGTTAAAACAACGGCCGCCGCTTGCTGTGAAGCACGCGGCGGTTACCTTTTATACCCAATGCGGGGATTAGTCGGCGGGGAAACCGCCACCGCCATAGCCGCCGAAACCGCCGCCGTATCCGCCCCGACCGCCGCCGAAGCCCCCGCGACCGCCGCGGCCGCCACCGAAATTGCGGTTGTTGAACTGGTACACGAACCGCAGGATGATATACCGTCCCAGGGTCTTGGAGATGGATTCGCTGTGCGAGTTGGACTGGTCGTTGACGGAGATGGCCCGGTTCTGTCCCATCAGGTCATAGGCGCAGAGCGACAGGCTTCCCTTCTTCTTGAAGAGAGACTTGCCGATCTCCGCATACCAGTTCAACTGGTCGGGCATCTGCGTCGTATAACCGGCGTACCAGCGGTAGGAGGTACGGGATGTCATCGTCAGGCCGATCTGTTCGAACGTATAATGGGCGGTGAAACTGGCCGAATTGTTCCAGGTCGGATGCACCGTCGCACGGGCGATGTCGTACCAAGAATGACGGTAGTTGGTGCCGCCGCCGAGCGTCAGTTCGAGCGCGTTCTTCCGGTAGGTCAGGCGCAGATTTCCGCCGAGGTTGGCGGAGCGGGTGCCGTTGCGGGAAAAATCACCGGTCGACTCGATGTCGCCGTATTCCCGGTTGAAGCGTTCGTAGTCGAACTCTCCCTCGGAATAATAGTCGTCCGTCCGGATGCCTTCCCCGATGTAGGAGCAGTGCGACGACCAGGAAGCGTTGGTCGAGGTGGCGACGGACAGGCCGGTATCCCACAGCGGGGTGTTGTACGTGGCATTCATGTTCACGGACGGCGCGTTCCGCCCGTTCACCGGCATCGTGTACTGGGCCCCACCGTCGCCGTACCAGAGCGCATTCACGACCGGATTCTGGACGAGCGATCCGCCCATCGAGAAATTCAGGAACGACATGCGCTGCCGGTTTGCGTACGTGAAGTTCACCGAAGTACTGTGGCTGAAAGAAGGCAACAGGTACGGATTACCGAAGGAGACGCGCATCGGGTTGGCGTTGTCTGGAACCGGCATCAACTGCGAAACGGAAGGCTGCGACGAGGACCCGCGGTAGGAGAAACGGATGTTGTTGCTCTCGGAAAACCGGTACATGAAACTCGCCTGCGGGGACCAGTTCCACACCGTGCTGTCATAGCTGCTTTCCACGCCGCGGCGCAGGGTCCGGTTGTGGGTCGTTGTCGGATTCACCCCGGCGCCGACCTGCAGGTTGAGTTTCCGCTGGATCTGGTAGTTGAGATTGACACCGGCGCGCTGCGTGATGTGCGTGTTGACGATATTGTTGGAATAGGTGATGTCCGCCTGCTCCCCAACGGGGTTGTAGACCGGCAGGGAATAGAACGACGACCGGTCGAAGGGACCGCTGTCGTACGTATCCTTCCGGGAACGGGAGGTGCCCCAGTTGATGCTGTAGTTTCCGGCCAGGTAGAAGCCGTTCCCGAGCGGCTCGGTGTACGTAACGTTGCCGCCGACCGACGCGTTGCCGCCGACCGTGTGGAAGCGCTGGTTGATCAGCGAGTCACGGAATTCCGTCATGTCTTCCGACAGGTAGGAGCGGGTCAGGGACTGGTTGTAGCCGTCCGTCACGTTCCGTCCCAGGGAGTAGTTGGCGCCGACCGTCAGGGTACGGCCGGGAATGCCGATCCGTTGCCGCAGCAGGAACCGCCCCGACGTCGAGAGCCGGTCGTGCCCGCCGTTGGTCGACGTAAAGCCTTCACTGGAAGTGTATTGCCGGCCGGTATAGCGCGTGTCGGTCCGGAACCGCGTATCGTTGTCGTACGAGCCCCGGCCATAGTCCACCGAAGGCTCGAAGAGAAGGGTCGTGTTCTCCGACACCTTGTAGTTCACGCGGATACCAAGCCGGTGGCCGCTCGAGGTGGAGCCGCCGGTGCGCTCATTGTCGTAGAGGAGGTCGTGGTCGTTCAAGTAGGAGATGCGGCGCGTGGTCTGTTCGGAGACATTGTTGCTGGCATTGAACACGTAGTTCCCCGAAGCCTCCGACCGGTCGGCCGGATTGTCGCCGAGCATCCAGGAGCCGTTGAGGCCGCCGACGAAGGATGTCGTGATGCCGCCTCCGCCCCCGCCTCCGCGCGCGGCCTGCATGGAGCGCATGGTCGTGTTGGTGGCGCCTTCATTGTTGGTGTTGTTGGTGTTGAGCACCACGGACAACTGCCGTTTCTTGCTGAAATTCCCCAGGAAGGCACCGCCCAGGAAGCGGGTGTCTCCCCCGTCGTCGTTCACCAGGGTGGTGTTCGACTTGCCGCGGACATCGTGGCCGATGCCGCCGTTCACATTGCCGAACAGACCGTTGCCCATGCCGGGCCGGAAAGAGATGTCCAGCACCGTCTCGCGCTCCCCGTCGTCGATGCCGGTAAACTCCGCCTGGTCGGTCTTCTTCTGGATGGCTTTCACCTTGTGCACCATCTTGGCAGTGATGTTCTTGGTGGCCAGCTGGGGGTCGTTGAGGAAGAAGGTCCGGCCCTCCACCGTGATCTTGGTGACGGTTTCGCCGTTGACCTTCACCGTTCCGTCCTCCTCCACCTCCACACCGGGCAGCTTCTTCAGCAGGTCCTCCAGCATGTCGGTATCGGTGGTCTTGAAAGCCAGGGCGTTGTATTCCACCGTATCTTCCTTGACGGTGACCGGGGTCACCTGCGCGGAGACGGCCGCAGCTTCCAGCTGTTCCACGTCCAGCACCATCTTCAGCAAGCCCAGGTCGACGTCTTCCTTCTCTACCTTCAGTTCCCTTTCGATGGGCTTGTATCCGAGCAACTCCACCTTCAGTTTGTACGTTCCCGGCTTCACGCGCTCCAGCACCGCTTTGCCTTCCGATCCGGACAAGGCATAAGCGACGACGGTCTCCTTGCTTCCCGACGGTTTGGAAATGGAGACGGTGGCGAATCCGACCGGATCGCCGCTGGCCGAATCCGCCAGGGACAGGGTCACGTTGAACCGGCTTTGGGCGGCGGCGGAAGAGGCCCAAAACAAAAGGACCGCCAGGAAGGCGGACAGGTAACGGAAGAAAGGACGCATAACGATACTATGACCCCTGTACGGTACGGAAGTTTAACGGGAAACAAAAAAGCCGGCCCGAAAACAGGCCGGCCTTTGGAATCACGATTCCGACGTTACAGTTCCCAGGCCAGCGCAGAAGCGCCGAGGATGGCCGCATCGGATTCTTTCAACTCGGAATAGATGATCTTCACCTTACCGCGCCACAGCGGCAGCACGTTGGCGTTCATCGCCTTCTCGATCGCATCCGTGAAGAACTCGCGCGAATGCGTCAGGCCGCCGAACAGCACGATCGCCTCCGGAGCGGAGAACTGGATGAAGTCGGCGAAAGCCATACCCAGCATCGTCCCGGCATATTCGAAGACCTTCTGGGCAAGCTTGTCTCCCTGCTTGGCCGCATCGAAGATATTGATGGGCGTCAGCACGTCGTAGCTGCGCATGATGGAAGGTTCGTCGGTCAGTTCCAGCCATTCGCGGGCGGTACGGCACAGTCCGGACGCGGAAGCGTATGCCTCCAGGCAGCCCGTCTTCCCGCAGTTGCAGGGACGGCCGTTGTGACGGACGATGGCCGTGTGGCCCAGTTCGCCGGCAAAGCCGTCATGACCGTAGACCACTTCCCCGTTCACGACGATGCCGCTGCCGACACCCGTACCCAGGGTAATCATGATGAAGTCCTTCATGCCGCGGGCGGCGCCGTAGGTCATTTCACCCATGGCGGCCGCATTCGCGTCGTTGGTCAGGGCGACAGGAATGCCGTCCATCTCAGCGGAGAGCATCTTGGCCAGGTCGATGACACGGCCGGCCCCCCACGTGAGGTTCACGGCGCCCTCGATCTGCCCGGTATAGTGGTTGCCGTTCGGGGCTCCCACGCCGATGCCGCGGACCTGGCCTTCGGCACCTGCCTGGGCGATGATGCCCTTGAGCGCCACGGCCAGTTCTTTCACGAAGTCCTCGGCCTCCGTCTGGGTGTTCGACACGATGCGCGTCTGGGCGATCACGTTGCCCCGGGCGTCCACGACGCCGCATTTCGCGCTCTGGCCGCCGATGTCTACGCCGACCACGAATTTCTTTTCGAGATTGTTCATATCGGATTAATCAACAACAATGTCCTTGTTCACGTTCTTGGATCCGGAAACGGCATAGTAGACCAGGTAAGCCAGGCAGAGGATAAGCAGCCAGTAGCTCTGGAGCGAGCCCACCTTGTCGGCGATCGCGTTCTGGATGAACGGGATGATACCGCCACCGCAGACGAGGGTCATGAAGATGCCGGATGCCAGCGCGGTGTACTTGCCCAGTCCTTCGACAGCCAGGTTGAAGATGGCGCCCCACATGATGGAGGTGCACAGGCCGCAGAGGAGGATGAACACGAGACCGACCGGAAGCGTCTTGCCGAAGAGGGTGACCTGGGCAGTCACAGGGATGAAGATGACGCAGAGCAGGAAGAGGATCGCGACAAGCGAGGTCCAGAGCAGCATTTTCTTGCTGCTGATCTTGCCGCCCAGGCCGGCGCCGAAGAGACGGCCGATCAGCATGCAGAGCCAGTAGCCGCCGACCATCGTACCCGCAAGGGCGGGGCCGACCCACTCAAGACCGGAATAATACACGTTGGCGGTGTTCGGGATACCCACTTCAATACCTACATAGAAGAAGATGGCGATGGCGCCCAGGAGGAAGTGACGGAAAGAAAGCGGTCCGTGCGGATCCTTCGCAACCGTTCCGGACAGGCGGGCAGCCTTCTCCTCGGGGGTCTCCATGTGCGGCTCGGGGATGTCGGTGAGGGCGATGATGACAAGGGCGAGGGCGAAGATGGCCATCGCGATGATCATCACGGGAGCGGTCTTGGCAACCGTCGCGTTCTCAATGCTGCCGCCGACCAGCCAGCCGGCCAGCATCGGGGACAGGGTGGCGCCGATGGAGTTGCAGGAGCCGCCGTACTGGATCAGCTGGTTGCCCCGGTTTCCGCCGCCGCCCAGGGTGTTGAGCATCGGGTTGACGACGATATTCAGCATGCACATCGAGAAGCCGGCGATGAATGCGCCGAGGACATACACGCCGAAGGACTCGGCATAACCGGAGAGGAACTGTACGCCCACACCCACGAGGCCGATGATCACGGCAAGGATGGAAGTAAACTTGTAGCCTTTCCGCTTGAGGATGATGCCGGCGGGGATGCCCATGCAGGCATAGGCGATGAAGTTGGCCAGGGTACCGAGCTGCGAGAGCGCCTTGGACGCGCCGAACTGGTTGGTAACCACGACGCCCATCGAGCCGGCGAGGTTGGTCACGAACGCAATGATAAAGAACAGCGCGAACATTACGATGATCGCAGGAAGATTAGAATTATTCTTTCCCATTTGATTTAAGATTATAATGTGATCAAATTATCCGGGTGTATACCTCCACAAATCTACAAAAAAAAAGAATCAACTGCAACAGGCGCAAAAGAAAGACCGCCGCTTTCCCCAAAGCGACGGTCTGCTGTATATAAAACGAACTTAACAAATAGACAACAAAAAAGAGAACTTTTGCATGTCTGGGTGCAAAGATATGTAAGAAAAACGGAATAAACAACGATTTTTTGAGAAAAATTAAAACGATTGTCCTTAAAATTTAAAATATATTTTAGTAAACAATTTTAAAGATTTTAAGAATGTATTCGTTCATAGTCAATTACCCCGCACGGTACTCCGTCGGAGTCTGTCCGGTGTGTGTCCGGAAAAACTTGTAGAACACGGAAGAATTCGGAAATCCAAGCCGGAAGACGATTTCCTTGATGCTCAGGGAGGAGTACTTGAGCAGGCTCTTCGCCTCCATCACCACAAAGGCGTTGATCCACTCGGGGGCGGAGCGGCCGCTCACCTGCTTGACCAGCTTGGAGAAATATTTGGGCGTCAGTCCCAGGCGCCCCGCATAGAAGGCCGTTCCCCGCTCCGTGAGGTGATACTCCGCCGCCAGCTGCATGAACTGCTCGAACATCAGTGCGTTCCGGTTGCCCGGGACATGCGGCTGGCCCGCATGCTGGTCCGAGCGCGACTGCAGCAGCCCCGCGAAGAGATAGAACATGGAAGAGACCAGGGAGCCGACCACTTCCCGCCGGTGCAGGACGTCCGGAGCACCGGTCACTTTCTGCAGCAGCGCGACATACCGCAGGCAGTAGTCGAGTTCCTCGGCGGAAAGCTGCACGAAGGGGTCGGAGAACAACCGCGGATGAAGCCCCTGTAATTTGCTCAAGTCAAAGTTGAAGCTGGACAGATACTCCTTCGAGATAATCAGGGCGGTGAACGACGGCTGCGCCTGCCTGCTTTCGGGAGGCACCACATGCACGATGCTGCCCGGCGTCCCGACCAGGAGGGTGTTCTCCCGGATCGTATGGCGCCGCAGGTTGATCTCGACATCCAGTTCGCCGTGCCGGCACAGGATGGCGGCATAGGCGTCGATCCTGCACGGATGGGCGAGCAGGGTGATGTTCCGGTCGTAACTGACGTCCAACAGGAACAGATCGTCACCCAGAGAGGACAGGCCCTGCACATTTGGCAGGCCGATGACCTGCTTCGCATCGATATTGTTCAAAGATTCCGGCATGGTATCCGATGATTCTGCTGCAAGTATAGTAAAAAAACAGAGGAAGGATGTGCAAAAAGGTCGAAAATTCGACTTTTTGGACACAAATACGCCGGAAATGAAAATCATTTGGTAGAATACAGGCAACTTTTTTGCAGCCATGCCTGGTCCAGAAAGACAAAACTGATAAAGATATGGATATGAAAAGATTCCCCTTGTTCCTCCTGCTGTCCCTGGTGCTGACACTGCCCCAGGGCCTGCTCCGCGCACAGCGGACCCTTTCGCTGGAGGAATGCCGCCGGATGGCCGTCGAGAACGACGCGACCCTCTCCCAGGCGCAGACCCGGATCCGGATGGCCGGGTACGACCGGAACATCGCGCGGGCGAACTATTTCCCCAATATCTCCGCGACCGGTGCTTACCTATATAATGACAAGAGCATCAACCTGGTCGGAGACGCGACTTCCGCCCGGTTGCAGAACATGGGCACGGCGGTGCATACCGGAGCGCAGGCCTTCTCCGAAGGGCTGATGCAGGCGATCACCTCCAACCCGGCGGCGGCCATGGAGTACATGAAGAGCCCGATGTGGCAGACCGTCCTCGGTGCCCTTTCGCAGGCAGACCTCAGCGATGCCCTCAACGCCCTGGGCAAGGAGATCGACGACGCCTTCCACCCGGACATGCAGAACATCTTCGCCGGGGTCGTGAGCGTGCAGCAGCCCGTCTTCATGGGCGGCAAGATCATCGCCGCGAACCAGATCGCCCGCCTGGCGGAGGACCTCTCCAAGACGCAGTACGACCAGCAGTACCAGGAGGTGATCCTGAATGTGGACCGCACCTACTGGCAGATCGTCTCACTGGCCGCGAAGCACAAACTGGCCGAAACGTACGCCGACCTGCTCCACCAGATGGAGCACGATGTCGACCTGTCCGTGAAAGAAGGGGTGGCGACGGAGTCGGACGCCCTGCAGATCCGCGTCAAGGCCAACGAGGCGGAGATGCTGCTGACCAAAGCGACCAACGGGCTGTCCCTTTCGAAGATGCTGCTCTGCAAACAGGTCGGCCTGCCGCTGGAAGAGGAGATCGTGCTGACCGACGAGCTGGATGACGCCGTTCCCGTGCCGGAAATCCTCGGTGAAAAAGACATGGATGAGATCTTCGCCGACCGGCCCGAGACCCGGAGCCTCGACCTCGCTGCACGCATCTATGACAAGAAGGTCGCCGTGACCCGGGCGGACATGCTGCCGAAGGTTGCTCTCACCGCCAACTATGTGGTGACGAACCCCAACCTGTACAATGGTTTCCAGAAAGACTGGGGCGGCATGCTGAACGCGGGCGTCATGGTGAACATCCCGATCTTCCATGCCTTCGAGGCCCTCTCCAAGACCCGCAAGGCCAAGGCGGAAGCCACCCTGTACCGGTCGCAGCTGTCCGACGCGAAGGAGATGATCCAACTGCAGGTCACCCAGCTGCGCAAGCAAGAGAACGAGTCGCTGGAGAAACTCACGATGGCCCGCAACAACCTGCTGAGCGCGGAAGAGAACCTGCGCACCGCCACCGTCGGTTTCGAGGAGGGCGTGATCAGCGCCAATACCGCCCTGGCGGCCCAGACTGCCTGGCTGCAGGCCCACTCCGAATACATCGACGCCGGCATCGAACTCCAGATGCTCGCAGCCGCCCTGGACAAGGCGGAAGGAAATCATACCGTTGAATAATAAAAAGATACAGATATGGAAAAGAACAAGAAAAGCTACAACCTGGTCATCGGAATCGTAGCGCTCATCGCGATCATCCTGCTCATCGCTATCCTCGGTTACATCGTCACGAAACCCAAGCCGCTCGTCATCCAGGGCGAGGCGGAAGCCAGCGAATACCGGGTATCCGGAAAGGTTCCCGGCCGCATCGAGGAAATCTATGTCAAAGAAGGACAGCGCGTCCAGAAGGGCGACACCATCGCCCGGATCGATTCGCCGGAAGTCCGCGCCAAACTCGCACAGGCTTCGGCCGCCCGCGACGCCGCCCGCGCCCAGAGTCTCAAGGCCCGCAACGGTGCCCGCAGCGAGCAAATCACCGGCGCCTACGAACTCTACCAGCAGGCCCTGGTACAGGAAGAGGTGATGCGCAAATCGCTCGACCGCGTGCAGCGGCTTTACGACCAGAAGGTGATCGCCGCCCAGAAATACGACGAGACCAAGGCGAAGTACGACGCCGCCGTCGCCCAGACCAAGGCGGCCAAGAGCCAGTATGAGATGGCCCTCAACGGCGCCCGCAGCGAAGACAAGGCTGCTGCGCAGGCCCTCGTGAACCAGGCGGAGGGTGCGGTCATGGAGGTGGAATCCTACCTGGGCGAACTCTACCTGGTCTCCCCCACCGACGGAATCGTTTCTGCGATCTATCCCAAGGTGGGTGAGCTGGTCGGCACGGGCGCGCCTGTGGCCAGCATCACCGACACCGGCGACCTGTGGTTCACCTTCAACATCCGTGAAGACTACCTGCACGGGATGAAGGAAGGGGACGTTCTCACGGTCATGCTTCCGGCCCTGGACGGTCGCGAAGTGTCTGCCGTGGTGAACTACCGCGCGGTGCGCGAATCCTACGCCACCTGGAAGGCCACCAAGGAGACAGGCCTGTACGACGCCAAGACGTTCGAGGTCCGCGCCGTCCCGCAGGAGCCCCTGGAAGGGGTCCTGCCCGGCATGTCCGCCATCGTCAAACAGTAAAGAAAGAGAAAGGGACAAATCGTTATGGGAACTTGGCAGAATATCAAGGCGGTCATCGGCCGTGAATTCCGCATCCTGCGGAACCGCCCCCTGTATCTGGTGGGCACGGTCGGCGTGATCACTTTCTGCACCGTGTTCTTCCTGTCGCTGATGCGGGACGGGCTGCCCCACGACATCCCGGTAGGCACCGTCGACCTGGACGGTTCCTCGATCTCGCGGGAATTCGTCCGGCAACTCGACGCGACACAGCTTTCGGAGGTCGTCCACTACCCGTCTTTCGAGCAGGCGCGCGAAGACCTCGTCAGCGGCAGGATCTCAGCCGTATGCCTTCTCCCGGAGGGGCTCGGCGAAGACATCAATGCCAACCGGCAGCCGAAGATCACCTTCTACGTGAACGGCCTGTACTTCGTTTCCGGCGCCCTGTCGTGGAAGAGCCTGCTGTTGATGACCAACCTCACGAACGGTGCCGTACAGCGGCAGGTGCTCCGCGCCAAAGGATACAACGACGACGCGATCATGGGCATGATCCGGCCGGTGGACATCGACACGCACCAGATCGGAAACACGACCACCAACTACAGCTACTACCTGTGCAATGTACTGCTGCCCGCCATCCTGGAGATGATTGTGATCATCATCCTCATCTACTCGCTGGGCGCGGAACTCAAGTTCGGAACGTCGCGGCACCTGCTCGACACGGCCGGCGGGTCGATCTTGAATGCGCTGGCCGGCAAGCTGATCGTCTGGACCGGCATCTTCTCCACCATCGGCTTCATCCTCGTGCTCATCCTCTACCACCAGCTGCATTTCCCGATGGCGGGTTCCATCTGGAACATGTTCCTGGCCATCTTCCTGCTGGTGGTCGCCAGCGAGGCCGTCGCGATCTTCATCCTGGAGATGCTGCCGGTGCCCCGGCTGGCGCTGAGCGTCGGTGCCCTGTACAGCGTACTGGGTTTCTCCCTCGCCGGATTCACGCTGCCGTTGGAGGCGATGACGCCCTGGATCCAGGGGCTCGGGTCGATCTTCCCGATCCGCCACTATTACCTGTTCTATGTCCAGGAGGCCATCTTCGGCGCCGGCTTCGCAGGCTGGTGGAAAGAGGTGGTCTGGCTGCTCTGCTTCCTCTTCGTCCCGCTGTTGGGACTGCAGCGGCTGAAGAAAGCGTACATCTATCAGAACTATCCCAAAGACTAATGCCATGATGCAATATATCAAACAATGGCTGCGCGACTGGCGCGACATCATGATGCACGAGCTGCACCAGATCTTCCACGACGGCGGCGTCCTGCTGATCTTCTTCGTCGCCGGGCTGCTCTACCCGCTCCTGTACAACGTCATCTACATGAACGGCATCCTGGAGGACACGCCCGTCGCCGTCGTGGACGATGCCGCATGCTCGGACAGCCGCCGTTTCATCCGGGAGATCGATGCCACCCGCGAGGTCCGCGTCGCCGCCAAGTGCGTGAACATGGCCGAGGCGGAACGCCTGATGCAGGAACGGAAGGTCAACGGCATCATCCGCTTCCCGTCCGACTTCGGCAGGAAACTCGCCGAAGGGCAGACCGCCGTCTTCTCGGTCTATGCCGACATGAGCAGCTTCCTGTATTACAAGAACGCCTTGATGGCCACCAACTTCGTGATGCTGCACGAGATCGGCTCCATCCAGATGGAGCGGTTCGCGGCCGCCGGCCTGACGGACCAGGCCGCCCTGCAGAGCGTCAAGCCAGTCCAGTATGAAGACAACAATCCCTTCAACCGGGCGTTCGACTACGGTTTCTTCCTGATCTCCGCCATCCTGATGCTGATCATCCAGCAGACCATGTTCTACGGCATGTCGCTGCTGGTGGGCACGGCCCGCGAGCGGAACCACAGTTTCGCCTCCCTGCCGGACAAGCTCGAAGGCAACGGGGTCGTCCGGGTAGTCCTGGGGCGCGGTGCCGCCTACTGGCTGCTGTACCTGGCCATCGGCGCGTACATCACCTTCATCGTCCCGGCGATCTTCGGGATCCCGCAGCGCGGCACCTTCACCGATGTCCTTGCGCTGCTGGTCATCTTCGTCACCGACTGCGTGTTCTTCAGCATGACATGCAGCACCGTCATCACCCGGCGTGAAAGCGTCTTCGTCCTCTTCCTCGCCATCTCGCCGGTCGCCATCTTCCTGACCGGGTGCAGCTGGCCGTCCGTCGCCTTCCCGGCTTTCTGGAAGGTCGTCTCCTGGTTCTTCCCGTCCACCTTCGCGGTACAGGGATTCATCAACCTGAGCACGGCAGGCGGTGACATCGCCGCTGCCGCCACCCAGATCCGGGCGCTGACGGTCCAGACCATCGTCTTCTTCTTCCTGGCGTGCGCCGCGGTCTACGTTGAAAACTGGGTAATCCGCCACCGGGAGATGCTCCGGGAACGCCGCGAACAGCTTGCGGTCCGCGTCGGCATCGACCGCGAAAAAGACCACCGCATCATCACGGGACGCTGACGGGCGTCTGTTGAAAACTTTCCTTTGAACGTCCGGGCTTTTTAGGTATCTTTGTAGACACCTTAAAAGCCCGGATCATGTCTTTCACGCATCTACACGTCCATACACAGTATTCCATCCTCGACGGACAGGCCTCCATCGACAACCTATTCGCCCGCGCGGAAGAGCTGGGGCAGTCCGCCCTGGCGATCACGGACCACGGCAACCTGTACGGCGTCAAGGAGTTCTTCAAGTTCGCGAAAAAGCATCCGGCGGTGAAACCCATCATCGGCTGCGAGATCTACGTGACGCGGGGGTACGACCACAAGCTGAAGGACCAGGCGCACCGCGCCTACTACCACCTGATCCTGCTGGCGAAAGACTACCAGGGCTACAAAAACCTCGTCAAGATCGTCTCGACCGGGCACATCGAGGGCATGTACTACGGGAAGCCGCGCGTACGGCACGAGGTGCTGGAGCAGTACCACGAGGGGCTCATCTGCTCGTCCGCGTGCATGGTGGGCGAGATCCCGCAGAAGATCCTCGCGGGCGACCTGCAGGCGGCCGGCGAGGCGATCCAGTGGCACAAGCGCCTGTTCGGAGACGACTACTACCTGGAAGTGATGCTCCACAAGACCGAGGTGCCGGGGCAGTCGCAGGAGGTCTACGAACGCGAGAAAGAATACACGGAAGTGCTCTTCGACCTGGCGGAACAGTATGGGGTGAAGGTCATCGCGACGAACGACGTCCACTTCGTCCGGAAGGAGGACGGCCCCGTTCACGACCGGCTCATCTGTCTGAATACCAACGCCTTCATCGACGACCCGGGACGGCTGCGCTATACGCAGCAGGAGTACCTCAAGAGCGAGGAAGAGATGCTCGCCCTGTTCCCGGAGCATCCGGAAGCCATCGCCAACACCCAGGAGATCGTGGACAAGGTGGAGTCTTACAGCATCGACCGCGACCCGGTGCTTCCGGTCTACGAGATCGACCCGGCGTTCATGCAGGACATCGACGCCCATATGGAGCGGTACAAGGACGTCATCGACGCGGGCCGCTGTGACAAGAAGGGCAACTACCGGGGTGACGGATTCTGCCACTCGGTCGCCTACCTGTGCCACCTCACCTACGAGGGTGCGCACAAGCGGTACGGCGAGACGCTGACCCCCGAACAGCAGGAGCGCATCGACTTCGAGCTCAAGACCATCAGCCGGATGGGCTTCCCGGACTACTTCCTGATCGTCCAGGACTACATCGCCGCGTCGCGCGCGATGGGGAGCATGGTGGGGCCGGGCCGAGGCTCCGCCGCCGGTTCCGTCGTCGCTTACTGCTTGAAAATCACGAACTTGGATCCGATCCGATACCAACTCCTGTTCGAGCGTTTCCTCAACCCGGACCGCATCTCCATGCCGGATATCGACGTAGACTTCGAAGACCTCACCAAGGCGCACGAATACGTCGAGAAGACCTACGGGGAAAGCCACGTTTCACGGGTCATCACCTTCGGGACCATGGCGGCCAAGAGCGCCATCAAGGACGTGGCGCGCATCAGCCACCTCTCGCTGGACGAGTCGAACCGCCTGACGAAGATGGTGCCGGACCGGCTCAGCGAGAAGAAGGAGCGGGAATATCCTTTCAACCCCAAGCTGGACACGCTCAGGCCCGGGTTCAAGCAGGTCGAGAAGGAAGTCGAAGTGGACGACCCCGAGCACGAGGGGCAGAAGGTCCTGGTCAAGAAGATGTTCCAGCGCGGCATGGAGGACGTCGACGTCAAGATCACGCTCAAGAACTGCTTCCGGCTGGTGCCTGAATTCATCAACGAACTCAAGAACGGGACGAAGATCAACAAGGAGGTCCTCCGGTACGCCCAGGCCCTGGAAGGCAGCGTCCGGCAGGTGGGCGTCCACGCCTGCGCAACCATCATCGGCCGCGGTGACCTGACCGACTTCCTGCCCATTTCCGTAACCAAGGACAAGGAAACGGGCGAGGACGTGCGCATCTCGCAGTACGACGGCCACTACATCGAGGACGTGGGCATGCTGAAGATGGACTTCCTGGGCCTCATCACCTTGACGATCATCCACAACTGCCTGGACCTCATCAAGGAACGGACTGGCGAGGACATCGACATCGAAGCCATCCCCATCGACGACAAGCCGACCTACGAACTCTACGGACGCGGCGACACGACCAGCGTATTCCAGTTCGAATCCGAAGGCATGAAGACCTGGCTGCAGAAGCTGCACCCCGAGCGGTTCGAAGACCTGATCGCCATGAACGCCCTGTACCGTCCGGGCCCGATGGATTACATCCCGGATTTCGTCGAACGGAAACTGGGCCTGCAGCCGATCGAGTACGACCTTCCCGAGATGGAAGAGTTCCTCAACGACACCTATGGTGTCACGGTCTACCAGGAGCAGGTGATGCTCCTTTCGCAGAAGCTGGCCGGCTTCACCAAAGGCGAGGCGGACAAGCTCCGCAAGGCTATGGGGAAGAAGCAGATCGACATCCTGAACTCCTTGAAGGACAAGTTCATGTCGGGCGGCATCGCCAACGGCCACCCCGAGAAGGTGCTGGACAAGATCTGGAAGGACTGGGAGAAATTCGCCCAGTACGCCTTCAACAAGTCGCACGCCACCTGCTATGCCTGGGTCAGCTACCAGACCGGCTGGCTCAAGTGCCACTATCCGGCCGAATTCTACGCCTCCTGCCTGAGCAATGCCAAGAGCATGGAGGAAATCAAGAAGATCATGGACGACTGCAAGAAGAACCGCGTTCCTGTCCTGAACCCGGATGTCAACGAGAGCGACCTGCACTTCAACGTGAACAAGGCCGGCAGCGTCCGTTTCGGTCTGGGCGGCATCAAGGGATTCGGTTCGAACGTGGTCGACGCCATCATCGAGGAGCGGGCGAAGGGAGGCCCGTTCGCCGACCTGTTCGACTTCGTGGAGCGGATCTCCGCGAAGGGCGTGCTGAACCGGAAGGCGGCCGAATGCCTGGTGTTCTCCGGCGCGTTCGACTCCTTCGGTTACAAGCGGAGCCAGTACCTGCTTCCGTGCAAGAACAACGAGCTGTTCCTGGATGAATTGGTGAAGTATGCCGACCTGTTCGGGAAGAGCAGTTTCGACACGAGCGCTTCGCTGTTCGGTGAAATGGAAGAACTCAAGCCGGTGCGTCCGGAAGTTCCGGAGATGGTCGGAGAGGAGAACGACCTAGACCTGCTGCAGCGCGAAAAGGAGCTGGTGGGGACCTACATTTCCTCGCACCCCCTGGACAAGTACGCCTTCGAGATGGAGACCTTCGTCACCTGCCCGCTGTCGGAACTGTCGCTCAAGGTGGCGGCCTGCGAAAAAATGAAGAAGAAGATGCCGGTCTGCATCGCGGGCATGGTCACCGACATGAAGACGCTGACGGCCAAAAACGGGAAGCCGTACTCGCGGACGATGCTGGAAGATTTCAGCGGCAGTTACGAACTGGCCTTGTTCGGAAAGGACCACGAACAGTTCATGAGCTACCTGGTGCCGCATGCCTGTCTGTTCATCGAAGGCGACATCGATGAGAAATACCGTCTCAAGCCGGAGGAACGCCAGCAAGGGAAGACTGCTCCTTATTCGTTCAGGATCAGCAAGATCCTGCTGCTCGGAAACGTCTCCGAAGAAAAGCTGTCCGCATTCACGGTGGGGGTTTCGACGAAGATGCTGACGGCAGATTTCCGCAAGAAGCTGGTTGCGCTGGTGAAGGCGAATCCGGGGCCGGTGGAGCTGAAGATCACGCTCTTCGACGAGCAGACCCGCTACAACATCGAGTTCCACTCCACGAAGTTCAAGGTGGGGGTGACGTCCGAACTGGTCAATGCCCTCAAGGCCCTCGGCGCCCAGTGTTCCGCCGTGCGGAAGTAACCCGCAGTACCCTTAACGCTCCGGCCTCCTTGGAAAGACCAACTTGCACTTCGTGCATCCCTGTCCGGGCGAATGGTCTTTCAAAGGAGGCCGGAGCGGAACGGATGGTTCCTACCCGATCTGGGCACCGTTGGTGACCGCTTCGGCAGGGGTGACGAACCGCATCGTGCCGTCGCCCTGCTTGGCCATCAGGATCATGCCCTTCGACTCGATGCCGCGGATCATCCGCGGTTTGAGGTTCGCCAGGATGCAGATCTGTTTGCCCAGCATCTGCTCGGGGGTATAGAATTCCGCGATCCCGGAAACGATCGTCCGACGGTCGATGCCCGTGTCGATGGTAAGTTTCAGCAGTTTATCCGTCTTCGGAACCCGTTCCGCCTCCAGGACGGTGGCGGTGCGGATGTCCATCTTTTCGAAATCCTCGAAGGAGCACTCGTCCCGCTGCGGAGCGACGGCGTTCGCCGCCTCGGCCTTGGCCGCCGCCTCGCGCGCGGCGCGGATGGCATCCAGGCGGGCGAGCTGGGCGTCGATCGCCGCATCCTCGATCTTCGCAAACAGGAGTTCAGGCTCCCCGATCGCATGTCCTTCGGGCAGGAGGGTGGCGTCGCCGAGCTGCGCCCACTGCAGGCAGATGCCTGTACAGGCGGGGGCGGAAGCCGGACCGGAGACCGTATGCAGTGCGGCCGCTTCGCCTTCCTTGTAGGTATTGACCGTCTCCTGTTCCCCCTTGCGGTGGTCGAAACCGGCCTGCAAGCCGACATTCAGCATCGCGCGCAGACGCTCCGCCGCGAAAGGCGTGAAGGGCTCGAAGGCCAGCGAAAGGTCGGCGCAGATCTGCAGGGAAACGTTCAGGATGGTCGCACAGCGTTCCATGTCGGTCTTGGCCACCTTCCAGGGCTCCGTATCGGAGATGTACTTGTTGCCGGCGCGGGCGATGTTCATCGCATCCTTCAGCGCCTCGCGGAAGTGGAAGGTGTCGAGGTTCTTTTCCAGGGATTCCCGGAGCGCGGGAATCTCGTCGAGCACGGCACGGTCGACCTCCTGCAGCGCACCGCACGCAGGGACGCGGCCACCGAAGTACTTGTGTGTCAATACGACGGCACGGTTGACGAAGTTGCCGAACACCGCCACGAGCTCGCTGTTGTTGCGTGTCTGGAAGTCTTTCCAACTGAAGTCATTGTCCTTCGTCTCGGGCGCGTTGGCCGTAAGCACGTAACGCATCACGTCCGCCTTCCCGGGGAAGTCTTCCAGGAACTCGTGCGCCCAGACGGCCCAGCCGCGGGAGGTGGAGATCTTGTCTCCTTCCAGGTTCAGGAACTCGTTGGCCGGCACATTGTCCGGCAGGATGTAGTCGCCGTAGGCCTTGAGCATCGACGGGAAGACGATGCAGTGGAAGACGATGTTGTCCTTGCCGATGAAGTGGACGAGACGGGTGTCGTCGCGCTTCCACCAGGTTTCCCAGCTCTGCGGGAGGAGTTCCTGCGTATTGGAGATGTAACCGATCGGCGCGTCGAACCAGACATAGAGCACCTTGCCCTCGGCTCCTTCGACGGGAACGGGCACACCCCAGTCCAGGTCACGGCTCACGGCACGCGGCAGCAAGCCGCCGTCGATCCAGCTCTTGCACTGGCCGTACACATTGCCGCGCCACTCCTTGTGGCCGTCCAGGATCCACTCCTTCAGCCAGCCTTCGTACTGGTCGAGCGGCAGGTACCAGTGGGTCGTCTTCTTCTTCACGGGCTGGGCGCCGCTGAGTTTCGAACGCGGGTCCAGCAGTTCCTCCGGGCTGAGCGTGCTGCCGCACTTCTCGCACTGGTCGCCGTAGGCGTCGGGATTGCCGCACTTGGGGCAGGTGCCGACGATGTAGCGGTCGGCCAGGAAGGTTTTCGCCTCAGGATCGTAGTACTGCTCCGTCTCGCGGGTGATGAACTTCCCGCCGTCGTACAGTTTCCGGAAGAATTCCGACGCATTCGCCGCATGCACCGGCGAAGAGGTCCGTCCGTAGATGTCGAAGTTGATACCGAGGCCGGTGAAAGACTGCTTGATGATACCGTGGTACTTGTCCACGATGTCCTGCGGGGATACGCCCTGCTGGCGGGCCTTGATGGTGATGGGCACGCCGTGCTCGTCGGAGCCGCACACGTACAGCACGTCCTCCCCCTTCATCCGCAGGTAGCGTACATAGATGTCGGCAGGGACGTAGACGCCGGCCAGGTGTCCGATGTGTACAGGACCGTTCGCATAAGGCAGCGCGCAGGTCACCAGTGTTCTCTTGAATGCTTTTTCCATATCTAGTTCTTATTCTTTTTCCCTTCCCAGGCGCACCTTGACCTTGTGGAGCATCTGCTGCATGTCCTTGATCTGCTGCAGCAGCGTTTCCAAAGGTGCACCGTCCGCGGCGAGTTCCCCGCGCAGCTGCGCGAGCCGGTGCTCCAGACGGGCCTCCTGAAAGACCAGGATGGCCTTCGGGACATATTTTGTCAACCAGGAGGGCCGGGACATCATCGCGTTTCTCAATCCGCTGATGGTCAGCGTGTATTTTTCTTCCCCGGACAGGGCGGCGGCCACGGCCGCTACGGTCCGGTCTTCTCCGTCCAGGAGGCGTTTGACGATTTCATCCTGCGACAGTCCCTCGTCATAGAACTGCGCATAGGCACGGTAGGCCCGCTCAAAGGCAGGATGCGTGAATGCGGCCCCATCGTCCTCGACGGCGGAGGCGATGAATTCGAACACCGTCGGCATCTCTTCACCGTCACCGGGATAGAATTCCGAATCGCTGGCGAAGACCAGCGGGTCCGTCCCGTCCGCAAGGATGAAGTTCAGCAAGTCGCGTTCCGCCGATTCCAGCAGCGGGTCCGCATTCACGGCCATGACCGGCGGAGCGGTTTCCGCGCCTGCCGGCAGGACGTCGGGAGACGCTCCCTGCTGCCCGCCCTGCGCCTGCGCTTCCCGGCGGACTTTCACCCGTTCTTCTTCGAGAATTTTGGTTCGGGCACGCGACAAACGCTCCTCCAGCGCCGCGGGACGGATGTCGAACTCGCGGCTCAGGAAATCGACATAGACCGTCCGCTTGACGGCGTCGGGAATCTGCGCGATGCTGTCGGCGATGTCGTTGATCACCTCCGCGCGCCGCAGCGGGTCACGTTCCGTGCCTTCCAGCAGCAGGGAAGCCTTGAAGGTGACGAAATCCTGCTCGGACGCGGCCAGGAAAGCCTCCATTTCCTCCAGGGTATGTTTCCGGGCATAGGAGTCCGGGTCATCCCCGTCCGGGATGAGGACCACTTTCACGTTCATTCCTTCACGCAGGAACATGTCGATGCCGCGCAGGGCGGCGTGGATGCCGGCCGCGTCGCCGTCGTACATGATCGTCACATTCTCGGTAAAGCGGCGGATCAGGCGGATCTGTCCTTCCGTCAGGGCCGTACCACTGGAGGCGACCACGTTGGTGATGCCGAGCTGGTGCATGGACAGCACGTCCAGGTACCCCTCCACGAGGTAGCATTTGTTCTTGCGGGCCATCTCGTTCTTGGCGAACCAGATGCCGTAAAGCGACTTGTTCTTGACATAGATGTCGGACTCCTTGGAGTTGACATACTTCGCCACCGTCTTGTCGGAGCGGAGGGTCCGCGCCCCGAAGGCGACCACGCGGCCGCTGACGGAGTGGATGGGGAAGACCACCCGCTCATAGAAGCGGTCGTGCAGCTGCCCGTCCGTCTCGTACCGGGCACACAGGCCGGTGTCGAGAAGGTATTCTTCCTTGAAGCCTTTCTCCCGCGCTGCCGCCGTGAAGGCCGAGCGGCCGGAAGGGGCCCAGCCGAGGCCGTATTTTTCGATGGTGGCGTCTTCCAGCCCCCGGGAATGGAAATAGGCGAGCGCGACGCTCCGGCCCTCCGTCGTGGCAAGCTGCTCGCGGAAGAAACCTCCCGCGAATTCGGAGACCAGCATCAGGCTCTCGCTGCGCTGCCGCGAGGCGATGTCTTCGGCCGTTTCCTCGGACTCAACCACCTCGATGTGGTACTTCCGCGCCAGGTAGCGGAGCGCCTCCACGTACGACATGTGCTCGTAGTCCATGATGAAACCGACCGCCGAGCCGCCCTTGTGGCAGCCGAAACAGTAATAAGAGCCCTTGGCCGGCATGATGTGGAACGACGGCGTCTTCTCGTTGTGGAAAGGACAACACGCCCAGAACTCGGCGCCGCGACGCCGCAGCGCCACGAAATCACCGATGACCTCCTCGACACGCGCGGTGTCCAGGATCTTCTGGACGGTCTCCTGCGGAATCATGCTCTTCTACCCGCTTTATTCGTCTACTTTCTGGAATTCGGCCTCCTTGGCGTCAGACAGGGAGGAGGTGTCGATCCGGCCTCCGTCATCCGCGGACGCGGTTTCGCGTTCCCGCGCGAACTGGATCTCATACGCTTCCTTCGCCTTGCCGACCTTCCAGGCAGAGAACAGTTCACTCACCCCGTAGTACACCAGCATGCACCCGGCGACGATTGTCATCACCTTGATACTGAACGGATTGACCAGCAGGAAAATACCGCCAACCACCGCCAGGGCGGGCAGCAGGAGCGGCAGGAACCCGCCGCCCAGCATCCGCACGCTGCCGATGAGGGCGATCAGCTGGATGACGCCGAACGCCAGCAGGACGAAGCCGACCAGGAAGACGATCATGTCCGAAACCAGCTGGGGGCTGAGGAAGAGCACCAGGCCGAGGACCATGTCCACGATGGCGTTGGTCACCATCAGGGAGAGGGCGCCCGTGGCGCGGTGCACGTACCCGTAGACGAGGGAAACCACGCCTGCGGCGAAAAGGAAGGAGGCGATGATGCGCACCACCGTCGTCGTCGCATCGTTCCCGATGACCATCACCAGGCCGACGGCGATGGCCGCCAACGCCCGCAGGATGCTGCTGAACCGGGACTTGTATCCGAATGTTATCATACTTCTGTCAGATAGGAAAGACAAATTTAAGAATTTTTGCCTATATTCGTGACCGAATATGTATTTCGATTGTCACAATCATAGCCAGTTTTCTTTCGACGGTGAACGCACGACCGCGGAGAAAAGCGTGGTTTCCGCCCTGGAAAAAGGGCTGGGAGGCATCTGTTTCACTGACCATTGCGACTTTTACGTTCCCCCGATGAAAGCGGATTTCGAACCCCTGCAGAAAGAGGAATTCGATGTCCGTGCGCAGCAGGAGGAACTCGACCGCCTGGCCGGCCGGGTTGCCGAAGGCTCCCTCGTCAAGGGTGCCTCCAAGAAGTTTCGCGTATTGAAAGGCGTAGAGATCGGCGTACAGGAAAGCTGCCGGGAGCAGATCCGCGACTATTTCCGGACGTGGCAGTTCGACCAGGTCATCGCTTCCCTCCACTACATCGACGACGCCGACCCCTACTGGGGCGACCGCTACTACCGCGGGAAGACTTGGAAAGAGGCCTACGGGCACTACCTCGACGTCCTCTTCAAGGAGCTCCGCTTCCTGGGCGACGACTTCGACGTCATGGGCCATTTCGATTACGTGGCCCGGTATGCGCCCTATCCGGTGGAGAGTTTCCTGTACCGCGACTTCCCCGCCCACTTCGACGAGATCCTCCGCTTCCTGGCAGAGAACGGGAAAGCCTTGGAAATCAACACAAAGACCTATCAGCGATACGGCCTCCGCACCCCGCAGCTCGACCGGAACATCCTGCTCCGTTTCCTGGAACTGGGCGGCGAACTGATCACCCTCGGCTCCGACTCCCACAACCCCGAGCGGGTGGGCGACAAATTCCAGTACTACGGCCAGTATGTAAAGAGCCTGGGCTTCCGCAGGCTCGCCTATTTCGAGCGCCGGAAACCCAGGCTGGTCACGATCTGACCGCCCTTCCCTAGAAGGAGAACGAATATCCGATCCCGAACGAAGTCAGGAACATACGGTCGTATGTCAGCGACTTGAGTTTCGTCCCTTCCTTGTTGGTGTCGATGTTCTTGTCGCGGCACCAGTCGTTCAGCACGTAGAAATCGATCGCATGCTGCTTGCTCAGCGACCACTCTACGCCGAGTGCGGCGCGCGTCCGGTTCAGGTACGTGTCCGAATACCCCTTGAAGGCATATGAAGTATAGGAAGAACCGTTCCACGTGGCCGTGCAGGCAGGGTCGTTGAGCGCGGCGCGCAATTCCACGAAGGCGTAGGGTTCAACGGCGCCGAAGCCTTTGTACGAAGCTTTGATACGGCTCTTGAGTGCCAGGGCGTTAGGGACATCCTGGAACTTGTTGTTCACCTCGCGGTGCGTCATCTGCAGCCGCTCCTTCAGGGAGAACCGCCAGTCGCCCCACTTGAGCGTCCCCATCAGGTCGCCGTAGACCCGCTGGCGCGGTTCCCACTCGCCCGAGCCGTTCCGGTTCGAGATGTAAAGGCCGCCCACGGAAGCCTTAAGGAAAGGCAGGAACTTGTAGCTGACCGATACGCCCGCCTGCCAGCGTCCCACGTCGGAGAAGTTGTCCTCCGTACGGAGCTCGCCGTCCAGGGCGACATGCAGGCCCTTGACGATCTTCTTGTCGACCTGCGCGCCGATCCGGCCGCGGATCGCAGATTCTTGTTCATTGTCCGTGCCCTGCGCAGAAGCGCAGACCGGCAGGAGCGCGCAGCAAAGCGCGAGGATGGCCATTCTGTATTTCATGACTGACGGGGTTTATTGTTCGACGAAATCTTTGGCCCGGGTCAGCGTATCGATCGATCCGGTCTGGTCCTTGGGCAGGGTATAGTAAATCTTGATGAAGGCGGAGTCCTTAAGGAAATCCACATGGCCCACCTCCAGGTTGTCCACCTTGACACCGACGCGTTTCTCCAGGTCGGCGACCAGTTCCGCACGGCGCTCCGGCACGATGAGCTCGATCCGGTCGTACTGCACCAGTTTCGTGGACGTATGCTTGAGCAGCCGCTCGCTTTCCAGCACCCAGATCAGCAGCACGACCAGCGCATTGGCCAGGACCGTCACCAGTATACCGCCCGTGGAAAGGACATAGTGCGGATGCTCCGTGACGATCCCCGAAAGCTTGTAGATCGGCGCCAGCCCGTTCACGGCAGCAAGGGCGATGATGACGAAGAGGTAGGTCATTTCCCGGATAGGCACGGTTTCCGTCCGATAGCGAATGACTCCGAAAATGGCGAACAAACCCAGGGTGAGCCCGACGCCCACTTCCACGTTACCCATCACGTAGAGCAGCATCAGCATCGCCGAGGAGAACACCATGAAGGTGAAGTAATAATCGCGACGACGGCTCTTCCGGTAGTAGAAGAACTGCACGAGGATCCAGCAGACCAACAAGTTAAGGAAGAAGCGGATGGCCAGTTCCGTCAGGCTTTGGGCCGTGGTCATCATCGCCTCCGAAATGGTTTGCACATCGATGGCTTCATCTTCAAGGGCGAATTCGCCCAAATCTTGCATCGAAATCATATCGTCATAATTTTATGGTTGATCACTTTTTCTATGGTACGGACCTTCGTCTTGAAGCGTCCTGTCTTGAGGTGCTCCGCCGTGAGTGTGACGGCAATACAGTATTTGCTGATCCGGACAGGCTTCACCCGGTGGTCCAGGAGGATGCCCTTCATCGGACTGGAGGCACGTCCGTCCTGCTTGAGTTCGATGATGACGGCATTGCGGAGAGAAGCCTCCTTCCCTGTACGGAAATTCCTGAAATACAACGCCGTATCGATAGTCAGCCGCTCTGTCTCCGCCGCATTCACCAGGGTAATGCGCTGGAAAGAGGTTTCGGTGGAAGGGAAAAGGTCCGCCGCCGTGAACCAGGAATGCTCAGCCAGGAAGGCGGTCGCTTGGGCATCCTCCCGGAAATCCATCATCTCTGACACAGGAATCGCAATCCGCTTCTTGCTGGTCCGTCCCTTGTTGTTCTTCCGCTTGATTTCCAGGAAGGATTTTCCCTGCTTCACATAAGAACGGGTCCGGACTTTCTGGCGTACCAGGCGGCGGTTGTGGTGGTCCAGGAAGCACTTCATGCCTTCCGTATCGAAATAGACCGAGTCATAGGCTCCGATCCGATCTCCGTTCACTTCCAGGACCCGGTATCCGTCGCGAGCCGCATCGGAAAGGATCTTCAGGAGGGTCGCCTCGTCGGTCAGGTACTTGGTATCGATGCGGTTCATCAAGGTGATTCCGTCCATCTCCTCGAGGGTGATGGGACCCAGCGCACCCAGTGCTTCCGAGAAATCCGTATGCGGGAAGTCATTCATCTTCTATGACATATTCATAGACTTTGACGCTCAACAGCTTCCCCTTCGGGTTGTAGGTGTACTGGACTTTCTTCCGGCCGAACTCGTTGTATTCGATCTTCTTGTAATTCACCAGGCGGTTGTTCTCATCATAGAGCATTTCCTTGCTGACCTTGCCGTCCGCGCCATACTCGTAGCGCTTGCGCCACTTCTGTCCGCTGGACCCGTACTCCACCTCGTCGATCTTCTTGCCATCGGAATTGTATGTCGTCACTTGGTCGAGGACTTTCCGGTTGGTCCGCACGTCGGTGTTCCACTCCTTGATGACCAGGTTCTTCTTGTTTATTTTCTGTGCATCCTGCGCGCCGACGGGGCTGCAGAGCAGCAGCGTGGCGGCGAGGACGGACAGCATCGCGAATGTCTTTTTCATGGCTTTCATCTCCCTTTGAATGTACAAATATCGGAAAATTCGGGAAATAACAAAAAGAAGGCCACAGAACTTAGCGCGGTCCCCAGCCGCCGCCCATGCCGTTACCACCCATGCCGTTGCCGCCGGAATAGGCCGACAGGCTTACGCTGCTGCCCCCGGAGAGGGTGCAGTCCAGGCGCGCCGCCCCGTCCGGGGAAGCCGTGCCGCCCGTTGCGGTGACGCCGGCTTGGACCGAAGGCTGCGAGGCGCCGGAAACGATCAGTCCGGAACCGCCGGAAGAAGGAGTCTTGAAGGCATGGGAAGTGGAGCCGACCGTCACACCGTACCAGGTGCCCCTGGACCAGGAGGAGGCCGAATAGCAGCCCTGGCTCAGGCTGGCGCCGTTCTCCAGGCCGCCGATCGCGAAAAGGACGCCCCCTTCCACGTAGAGCTTGTATCCACCCTCCGTATTGGCGTCGACCGCCACTTCCGGGGAACCGGCTCCCGCCGCATAGACGACACCGCCCTTGATGTAGAGGTTGCCGTTCGCATCAAGGCCGTCATTGGCCGAAGAGATACCGCTGACAAAGCCTCCCGTGATGGTAAATGTCGAGCTGGCGTTGATGGCGTCGTCGCCGGAGGAGACGCTGCTCACCATACCGTCGGAAACGAGGATGGTCCCCTTGGATTCGATGCCTTCGTGCGCCTTGGCGCTGACCTGCACGGATGCACCGGTGAAATAGAGGTTGCCGTCGAACTTGATGCCCTTGGCCGCGACGGAGGAACTGCTGGACGAGGAACTGCCGGGGCGTCCGCCCGAAGAAGAGGATCCGTAATTGCTCCCCGTCACAGTGACCGACACGGTGCCGCCCTGGAAGTACCCGGCGCCGTCGCCGCTGATGCCCTTGCCGCCGGTGCCGGCGTTGGTGACCGTCAGCGAGCCGCCAAGCATCTGGAAGACCTGGTCGGCTTTCACGCCGGCCGATCCCGAATAGTCTTTGTCTTCACTGTCATACGCGGTTCCTCCCGTGATTTTCAGGGTCGTGGCACCGCCTTCGAAGCGTACCAGCGAGTCGGAGGAAACCCCTTTCTTCATCTGCGCGGACACGTCTGCCGTAAGGGTTCCGTCCGTAACGATGACGGCGTCCTTGCCACGGATGCCGTGTCCGGCGGAAGAAGTCACCTTCACCACAGGGGCGGCGAGGAAGCGGACATAGTCGTCCGATACGATGCCCGACTTTCCGGTGGCCGTAACCGCGAGCGTACCGTCGCCGCTGAACAGCAGCTGGCCTTCGCTGAAGAAGACGCCCTTCTCGTCCTCGTCGGACGGGGTGTCGGTGTAGGATGGACCGTCGGCGAGGGCGTTGTCGCCCTGCACCACGACGAAGCAGCGTTTCTTGCCCTGGTTGTTGATCGCCGCACCGGCAGGGTTCTTCAGGTCGAGTCCGTCCAGGACAATCGCCTGCCGCTGGCTGTTGTACACTTTGAAGAAGCCGTCGGAGGACTTCCCGCTGAGGACGAACTTGACTTTCTCGGCGGTGTCGCCGGTGTTGTCGACCGTGACGTCGTTCCCGTTGACGGAAACGATCTTGTTTTCGTCGCCGGTGACCGTCGCCCCGGCGGCGGCGTAGACGATCCGGATCGTCCGGTCGAAGGTGGTGTTGGCGACCAGGTCGGCCGCCACTTCCTCCACGGTGATGACCGGCGCCGTCACGGTGCCGGTACCGGAAGAGGAACCGCCGCCGGAGGTGGTTCCGCCAGAAGAGGAGCCGGAAGAAGAACTGTCGGTCGCTGTGTTTTCACTGACGGCGTCGCCGTTGGAGGTACCCGCATAGAGGATCTCGTCCTGGATGCATCCAGAGAGGCCCAGCATAAGGGCGGCCAGTGCCACGGATGCCCTGCATTCATATATCGTTTTCATCGCATTACAGTTTTTAAAGTGGACAGCCACGCCGGGCTGCATGGCGCAAGGTACGTTCCTCTTTCCGTTTCCGGAATTTTTTTCAACGAACGGGCCGTACGGACCGATGAACGCCCCGCAGGCGGATCATCCCCCGCAGGCACCGGTTTGACCGGACAAAAAGGCCGTTTGGTTGAAAAAGATTGGATTTTCCGGCCGGATGCCGTACTTTCGGACGTTTGCGTTTTGCAAAATCGAAAGAAAAACACTATAATTGATAGCGGATATGGCTTTGTCGGACATGAGCGGAAAACGTCAGGAACGCATCATCTACATCATCGTTTGGGGCCTCCTTTTCCTGGCGCCCCTGTCGGCGCTGTTCACCGCCGAAGAGAACGCGTGGCCGGGGATCCGGACCGCCTGGCTGCGGCTGCTTCCCTTCCTCGCGCTCTTCCTGGTCCATGACCTCTTCCTCTCGGGGCTGTACCTTCACAAGAAACGGAAACTCCTGTATGCCGTCCTGACGCTGGCGCTGATCACCGGGTTCACCCTCTGCATGAGCCGGCGGACGGACAAGGGGCCCAACCCGCACGCGGGGCCGCACATGGAACAGATGCACGGTCCGCAGCTGCGGACCGCCCCGGCATGGCCGCCGGAAGGGCGACCGGACGGACCGCGGAAAGACCGGAAGGAGAAACAGCTGTTTTTCCATCCCCTCAAGCCTGAAGCGATCACCCTGATCCTGGCCCTCCTCGTCATCGGACTGAACCTGCTCGTGAAGATGTTCTTCCTCTCCCTGGAAGGTGAGCGGCGCATGCGCGAACTGGAGCAGAAGCACCTGGAAACCCAGCTGCAGTACCTGCGCTACCAGATCAGCCCGCACTTCTTCATGAACACGCTCAACAACATCCACGCCCTTGTGGACATCGATCCGGAGCAGGCGAAAAGCAGCATCCTCCACCTGTCGAAGCTGATGCGGTATGTCCTCTACGAGGGGGACAAGCCCACGATTCCGCTCGAGAAAGAAACGGATTTCCTGCGCCAGTATGTGTCGCTGATGCGCCTGCGCTACAACGACACGGTGCGGGTCTCCCTCGCCCTGCCCGACAGCCTGCCCGGGATGGAAATCCCGCCGCTGCTGCTCATCACCTTCGTGGAGAACGCCTTCAAGCACGGCGTCAGCTACGAGTCGCCCTCGTTCATCGACGTTCGGCTGGAAGCGGCGGACGGCGGCCTGCACTTCACTTGCCGGAACTCCCTCCACGCCTCCAAGGCGTCCGGGAAAGACGGCGGCATCGGCATGGAGAACACGCGCCGGCGCCTCGACCTGATCTACGAAAACCGGTACCGCCTCGCCTCCGGACAGGAGGACGGCGTCTTCACCATCGACTTGTTCCTGCCCGACACCGTCGGGGCCATCGCCACCCAGACCGAAAAGACATGATACGCTGCCTTGCCATCGACGACGAACCGCTGGCCCTCCGCCAGCTGGAATCCTACATCGCGAAAACCGACTTCCTGGAATGGGTCGCCTCCTGCCCGAGCGCGCTGGAGGCCCGGAAAGTCCTCGCCCGCGAGCCCATCGACGCCATCTTCACCGACATCAACATGCCGGACCTGGGCGGGATGGACTTCGTGAAGGCGCTCGCCGACCCGCCGCTGGTCGTCTTCACGACCGCCTATCCGCAGTATGCGGTCGAAGGCTTCAAGGTGAACGCCGTCGACTACCTCATGAAGCCGTTCGGGCTGGACGATTTCCTCGTCGCTGCCAAGAAAGTCAAACGGCAGTACGACCTGCTGCACGCCGCAGCCGCCCCGGAAGCGGCCCCCGTTTCCGCGCCGGAAGAAGACACGCTCTTTTTCAAGATGGAGCACCGGATGGTCCGCGTCCGGATCCCGGACATCATCCATGTCCAGGGGATGGGCGAATACCTGAAAATCCGCATCGCCGGCGAGAAGGAGCCGGCTATCGTCCTGTTGAGCATGAAGAAACTGGAGGAGAGCCTGCCGGCGCGGCGGTTCCTGCGGATCCACAAGTCCTATCTCGTCAACCTGGAGCGGATCAGCCAGGTGAGCAAGGGGCATGTCCTGATGGAAGACGGCGCGTCCCTGCCGGTCGGCGACCTGTACCGTGAGGCGCTCTCACGGTATGTCGGCAGCAAAACCCTCGGGAAATAACCGTCAGGAAGCGACCTCGCAGAGGAACTTGATCCGCACCAGGCGGATCTCCATCTCCTCGTAGTCCGGCCCGAGCGCCTCGATCGCCGCCTCGACGGAATCGGACGTGGCCTCGTCGCGGAAATAGGCGAAGATGTCGTCGACGACGTCCTCGTCCACTTCCTGCCGGATGTAGTAGTTGAGGTCCAGCTTGGTGCCGGAAGAAACGATGGCCTCGATCTCGTCCATCAGTTCGGACATCTCCATGCCGCGGGCCTCGGCGATGTCGTCCAGGGAGAGCCGCCGGTCCACGCTGGAGATGATGAAGATCTTGCTGGCCGCCTTGGAAGGCGCGGACTTCACGACGAAGTCTTCCGGGCGTTCGATCTCATTGTCTTCCACGTATTTCCGGATCAGGTCCACGAAGGGCCCGCCGAACTTCTTCGCCTTGCCTTCGCCGACACCCTGGCAGCCGTGCAGTTCCTCGAGCGTGACCGGATAGAGAATCGACATGTCCTCGAGCGCCGGATCCCCGAAGAGGATCCAGGGCTGGAGCCCGAGTTTGTGGGCGAGGTCGCGGCGCAGGTCCTTGAGCATCGCCAGCAACTGGGCGTCTCCACCGCCCCCGCCGCCGCGCATCGCCGCACCGACGGCCGCCGTCTCCTCGTCGTCCTCGTCATCGCTTCCGCGGCCCTGGAAGACCCGGTCTTCCACGAGCCGGATCTCATAGGGATGGCGGTAGAATTCCTTGCCTTTCTCGGTCACGTAGAGCAGGCCGTACGTCTCGATCTCCTTTTCGAGCAGGTGCATCACGAGCCCCTGGTGGATGACCGCGGACCAGAAACGGTCGGTATGGTCGCGGCCGGCGCCGAAGACAGGCAGCTTGTCGTGGTGGTAGGACTTGATCATCGCGTTCGAGTCGCCCGCGAGGATGTGGGAGAGGTGGTCGATCTTGAAATGCTCCGGGAGCGACAGGATCAGGCGGATCACCAGCATCATCTCCTTCCGCCCGTCGAAGGTCTTCCGCGGGTTGAGGCAGTTGTCACAGGCACCGCAGTTGTCGGCGGGATAGTCCTCTCCGAAATAGTTCAGCAGCAGCTTGCGGCGACACTGGTTGGATTCGGCGTAGGCGACGGTCTCCATGAGGAGCTGCCGCCCGATCTCCTGCTCGGCGACGGGCTTGCCCTGCATGAACTTCTCCAGCTTCTGGATGTCCTTGTAGCTGTAGTAGGTGATGCAGTCGGAAGGCTTGTCGTCACGGCCGGCGCGGCCGGTCTCCTGGTAATAGCCTTCGATGCTCTTGGGAATGTCGTAATGGATGACGAAGCGGACATCCGGTTTGTCGATGCCCATGCCGAAGGCGATGGTGGCTACGATCACGTCGACATCCTCCATCAGGAAGCGGTCCTGGTTCTCGGCCCGCACCTTCGCATCCAGGCCCGCATGGTACGGAAGCGCCTTGATCCCGTTGATATTCAACAGGTTGGCAATCTCCTCCACCTTCTTCCGGCTCAGGCAGTAGATGATGCCGGAGCAGCCGGGATGCTGCTTGATATAGCGGATCATGTCCTTCTCGGGCTCCACCTTGTCACGGATGCCGTAGAAGAGGTTCGGGCGGTTGAAGGACGACTTGAAGACCGTGGCATCCAGGATGCCGAGGTTCTTCTGGATGTCGCTCTGCACCTTCGGCGTAGCCGTCGCGGTGAGGGCGATGATCGGCGCGCGCCCGATTTCCTGGATGATGTTGCGGATCCGGCGGTACTCGGGGCGGAAATCGTGGCCCCATTCGGAAATGCAGTGCGCTTCGTCCACGGCGTAGAAGGAAACCTTCACTTCGCGGAGCAGCTCGACGTTCTCCTCCTTCGTCAGCGATTCCGGTGCGACGTACAGGAGTTTCGTCACGCCGGAAAGGACGTCACCCCGGACCTCCTGGATCTGTGCCTTCCCGAGCGAGGAATTCAGGAAATGGGCGATTCCCGTCTCCTCCGACACGAAGCCGCGGATCACGTCCACCTGGTTCTTCATCAGGGCAATCAGCGGGGAAATGACGACGGCGGTTCCCGGCAGCACGAGTGCCGGGAGCTGGAAACAGAGTGACTTGCCACCGCCCGTGGGCATCAGCACGAAGGTGTCTTTTCCATCGATCAGGTTCCGGATGATCCGTTCCTGGTCCCCCTTGAAAGAATCGAATCCGAAGAAATGTTTTAGTTTGGCACGGAGCGTCAAAGAATCGATATCCATAAGCGCATCAAAAATCTTTCCTAATTTAGGAGAAGTTTTCCGTTTTCGCAAGCATAATGGCGAATAATTTGCTATCTTTGCACCGATTTTTAACTTTTGGCAATTATTTAATATTCATAAACGTATGAAGACCATCCGATTCATCGCCGCCGCGGCAGTCCTGTGTGCCGCCGTGGCTTGCAACTCCGGGAAACCCGCCGGCACCACCGCCGGAGCAGACAGCACCGGTGTCGCCGCACCCGTCGCTGAAGCGACCACCAACCTGAAAGACCTCCTTCCCACCAAGGGAGAAATCGATTCCGTCAGCTACCTGCTCGGCACCCAGCTGGGCGGCCTGATCAAGGGCTACAACTTCGCCAAGAGCATGAAGGAACTCAACTTCAGCCAGATCAAGCAGGGTATCGTGGACTATGTGAACGCCAAGGGCAACCAGCGCGACCCCGACTTCGGCGACCAGTTCAAGATCAATCCTGAGGATGTCAACACCCTCTTCCCTGCCTTCATCGAGAAGCGCCGCGCCTACACCGCTGCCGAGAACCAGGAGAAAGAATCCAAGTTCCTGGCTGCCAACAAGGCCAAGGAGGGCGTGCAGGAGACTGCCAGCGGTCTGCAGTACATCATCGAGGAAGCCGGCAACGATGTGAAGCCCGGCGAACGCGACACCGTTTTCGTCCACTACAAGCTCTCGCTTGCGGACGGCACCATGATCGAAGAGGTCAAGCCGGAGGACGAGTCCGTCATGCTGCAGCTGAACCGCGTGATCCCCGGCTGGACCGAGGGCATGCAGCTCTTCGGCGAGGGCGGCAAGGGCAAACTCTTCGTCCCTTCCAACCTGGGTTACGGCGAGAATGGCCAGGGCGCCATCGAGCCCAACGCCACGCTGGTGTTCGACATCCAGCTTGACTCCGTGAAGCGCTTCGTTCCGAAGGAGCAGGAGTAAAGCATCCGTCATCAGAGAGAGCCTGTGACCGGCGTATTGTCGGGACAGGCTCTTTTCGTCAAAAGAAACCCTAAAGCAGCGAATACCATGGCCAACCTCGAAATCGAAGGCAAGATCTACCGGAAACTTGCTCCGCAGAGCGGCACCAGCGCCCGCGGGACCTGGTCGAAACAGGATTTCGTCCTGGAGTACCCCGACGGCAATTTCACGGCGCAGGCTTGTTTCACCGCGTTCGGAGACGACAAAGTCGCCGAACTGGGCAAGTTCGCCGAGGGCGACACCGTGCGCGTTTCCTTCAACCTGCGCGCCCGGGAATACAACGGACGCTGGTACAACGACCTCCGTGTCTGGCGCCTCGCCCCGGCCGGACAGGCCGCTCCTGCACCGGCAGCCGCTCCCGCTGCGCCGGCAGCCATGCCGCCGGCCGCTCCGGCCCCGACCCTGGACGACATGCCCGCCTCGGCGGACGACGACCTGCCGTTCTAGCCGGCCAAGCTCCTGTCGCCATGGATGTGCGCAGACTCTCCCGCATCCTCTGGATCCTGGCCGGAGCGGCGCTCGCCGCCTGCTCCGGCCGGGAGGAGAATACGCCTGACCCGGTTGTTGTCAAGGACAACCCGATCACCATCTCCATGGTAACCGACTCCGTGTCCCTGGCCACCGGCGACACGGTTTACTTCGAGTTCCAGGTGACCCCTTACGACGCCGACTTCAAGCACGATGTCGGTGCCGCGGACTGCGCCGTCCGCATGCACACCGAAGCCGGCTCGGGCGACAACTGGGAACTGGTGAAGATCGAGCCGGCGCCCGCCTACGCCGGGCCGGGACGCTACCGCGCCTTCGTGGCGGACAAATGCCTGCGGACCGTTTATGACGGCCGGCTTTCCCTTTCCCTGACCGACCGATACGGCCGGAGCAGCCGGACCGGACCCGCCGCCATCCACTGTGAAACCAACCAGCAGGTGGAAGACCTGCTCGCCACCGGACTCACCCTCGTGGTCGTGGAGACGGTCGGCGGAGAAGAGCCGACCTGCGAATACGTCGCCCATCCGCCGGGATGCAACGGGGCCGGCACCAAGAACGCCACGAAAGTCCCCGGCCGGGTGACCGTGTACAACGGCGACCGCGTCCTTTACCACAGCGGCGGCTACTTGAAGGACGAGCGCGGCATGACCATCAAGATCCGCGGCAACACGAGCGCCTACGGCGCGAAGAAGCCCTTCAAGTTCAAGCTCCAGAAAAAGGGCGACATGCTCGGGCGGGGCAATGACGCCAAATACAAGGACAAGGAGTGGACCCTGCTCCGCTACGACGACATGCGCACGATGGTCGGATTCAAGGTCAACGAACTCATCGGGCAGCAGTGGACCCCTGCCTACCGCATCGTGAACCTCGTGGTAAACGGCGACTACCGGGGGCTGTATATGCTCACGGAAGCCGTGAAACGCAACACGGACTGCCGCCTGAATGTCGACAAGACCGGCTATGTCATCGAATACGATGCATATTGGTGGAACGAGGAAGTCTATTTCACCAACGGCTGGAACTACAGCATGGCCTATACGTTCAAGTATCCGGACGACGAGGATGTGACCGATGAGCAGATCTCCTACATCACGCGTTTCATCGGCGAGGTGGAAGGCCGGATCCGGAATGCGGGCGCCTACGAGCAGGTGATCGACGTTCCCTCGTTCGCGGGCTGGCTGCTTGCCTGCGACATCCTGGGGAACCTCGACTGCGCCGGGTCGAACCTCTTCCTGACCAAGTTCGACAATACGGACAAGTCCAAGCTCATGATGGCGAACCTGTGGGACTTCGACAGCATCTACCAGATGAACGGCAACTGGTCGAACGTCCACAACTATGGCGCGTTCTACTACCCGCGGCTGCTCAGCAACCGGAACACGGCCTTCAAGAAAGAATACCTCGCCCGCTGGGACGCGGTCGCACCTACGATCTTCGACCAGGTCATCTCCTTCGTGGACACTTTCGCTGCATCGGAAGAGGCAGCCGCCCTCCAGGCATCCATCCCCCTCGACAAGAAACGCTGGGGGTCCAGCCTCCACTCCATCAGAACCAACGTGAATACGGCCAAGAACTGGTTCTCTTCCCGCAAACCCTGGCTGGAATCCGCAATGAACTCGCTCCGCTGACGGCCAATCAGCCTTCCGCCGGGATCCAGCGGATATCCGGGTCGCGCCGCCACCAGGTGAGCTGCCGCTTGGCATAATGCCGCGTGTTCACCCGGATCCGGTCCGCGGCCTCCTCCAGGCCGGTCCGTCCATCCAGATAATCGAAAATCTCGCGGTATCCCACCGTCTGCAGTGCCTGGCATTCCCGGTACGGCAGCAGGGAACGCACCTCTTCCACGAGCCCGTCTTCCAGCATGCGGCCCACACGCGCGTCGATGCGGGCATAGAGTTCCGCACGCGGTCGCTCCAGGCCGATTTTCTCGATCGTGAAACTGCGGCGCTTCACCGTTCCCGTCTTGTAGGAAGAAAACGGCCGGCCCGTCAAGAGGCAGACTTCCAGGGCGCGGATGACGCGCTGGCTGTTGGAGCGGTCGATGACGGCATAGGTCGCGGGGTCCAGCCGGTGGAGTTCCTCCGCCAGCGGCGCCACGCCCTCTGTCCGCAGGCGGTCCCACAGTTCCCGGCGCAGGACGGGATCCCCGTCCGGAAGATCGTCCAGCCCGCGGCAGACAGCGTCGATGTAGAACATGGACCCGCCCGTCATCACGAGGGTCTCATGTCCTTCGTCGAACAGCCGCTCGAGCAGGGACACCGCCTCGAGTTCATAGTCACCGGCCGTGTAGGCGCAGTCGACGGGCACCGTCTGGATGAAATGGTGCGGAACGGCGCGCAGCTGCTCCGGCGACGGGACGGCTGTGCCGATGGCCATCTGCCGGAAAATCTGGCGGGCGTCGCAGGAAATGACCGGAGAGCCATGCTTCCGGGCAAGGGTGATGCTGTAATCGGTTTTCCCGACGGCGGTGGGGCCCAGGAGGATGAGCAGGCGGCGCCGGGATGCGGACATATACGCTACAGGTTCAGGTCTTCGGTGCCGTCGAAGACTTCGGGGGTGTCGTCGTCCGGATCTTCCTCGTCCGCGTCGTCATCATCGTCGTCCGCGTCATCCAAGTCATCGTCCGACAAGCCGCCGGAGAGCAGGTCGCTCCAGTCCGGTTTCTGGCCGGGCAGGTGACGCTGGTGTTCGGGAAGGTCCTCGAAGGCGACGTAGCCGTTTTCAAAGTCGATCGGATTCGGGCCCTTGACATCCACCAGGACCGGCGCGGGCCCCGTCCCTTCTTCTGTCGCTTCGAGGGTGATGTTCACGCTCTTGCGGTTGGGCACGTCGTAGAAATACACGAAGGACACGGCACCGGCTCCGACCGTCTGCGCCACGGTGACGGCATCGACCGCACCGCTGCCCAGGTCGAAGAGGCCGTACCGCCCGACGACTCCGCCGCCGGCGTCCAGCGCCTTGAACAAAATCAATTGATCCTGCGGGAATTCCATGTCGGCCCGCATCTGTTTATGGAAAGCGTACAAAGTCGTCCCGCCGTCCATCTTGTAGAGGCGGAAAAAACCTTTGATACCGGACAAAGTCACTCTGTAAGTAAAAATCATCGCAACGAAGATTCTGTTTTCGGAAACCAAATTTACAAAAATTCCGCTTCCGTTGCAAAATAAAGTGAAAAACACTAATTTCGTAAGCCGAAACATGGGAGCGACGACAGATACCATCCGAGACACGTACAGGAGCATTCCCGCTCCTGCGGAAGGCTTGTTCAAAGACAACGGGAGCCGCTTCCTCGCTTTCGCCTATCCCGTAGAGAACGAAGAAGAGATCAAAGACCGCGTCCAGGCGCTCCGGAAGAAGTACCACGACGCGCGCCACCACTGTTATGCCTACCGCCTGGGTCACCTGGGCGACCGATTCCGGGCGAACGACGACGGAGAGCCGTCCTCCTCCGCCGGGCGGCCCATCCTCGGGCAGATCGACTCCCGCGGACTGAGCGACGTCCTGGTGGTCGTCGTCCGGTATTTCGGCGGCATCAAGCTGGGGATCCCGGGGCTCATCCGGGCCTACCGGACGGCCACGGCCGATGCCCTGGAGCAGGCCGGTACGGTGGAGAAGGTCGCCGGCAAGTGGTTCCGCCTCCGCTTCGGCTACGACAAGATGAATGACGTGATGAAGCTGCTCAAGGAGATGGACCTGCCCCAGCGGGCGCAGGACTTCTCCCAGCGGTGCTCCCTGGAGACGCGCGTGCGCCTCGCCGCGGAAGCGGATTTCCTTTCGCGGACCGCAGGCATCGGAGACTGCCAGACCGAAGAATTATAAATGAAAGATATGCCCAAGAACTTGATTTCCATCCAGGACCTCACGAAAGAAGAGATCCTCCACATCCTCGAAGTCGCCCGCGAATTCGAAGCCAACCGCGAGCAGCACTTCCTCGACGGGAAAGTCGTCGCCTGCCTGTTCTTCGAACCCTCCACCCGGACCCGCCTCTCGTTCGAAGCGGCCGTCGCCCGCCTCGGCGCCCGCGTCATTGGATTCCCCGACAACCGGAACACCAGCCAGACCAAGGGCGAGACCCTGGAAGACACGATCCGCATCGTCTCCAACTATGTCGACATGATCGTGATGCGCCATCCGCTCGCCGGCGCGGCGGACATCGCCGCCCAGGTCGCCTCCGTGCCGGTCATCAACGCCGGGGACGGCGCCAACCAGCACCCGACGCAGACGCTCCTCGACCTCTATGCGATCCGCAAGACGCAGGGCCGGCTCGACGGACTGGACGTCAACATGGTCGGCGACCTCAAGTACGGACGGGCCGTCCACTCCCTGGTGGAAGCCCTCTCGCACTTCTCGCCGCATTTCGTATTCACCGCCCCGGAGGAGCTGCGGATGCCCCGCAAGTACCTGGAGGCGCTGGACGCCAAGGGCATCTCCTATGTCCAGACCGAACGGATGGAAACGGCGCTGAACGACTGCGACATCCTCTACATGACCCGCGTGCAGCAGGAACGATTCCCGGACCGCGAGGAATACGAAAAGGTGAAGGACGTCTACCGCTTGACGGCCGGCATGCTCGGCGGTGTGCGGGAAGGCATGAAGATCCTCCATCCCCTCCCCCGCGTGAACGAAATCGCCACCGACGTGGACGAGACGCCGTACGCCTGGTATTTCAAGCAGGCGGGCGACGGCATGTATGTCCGGATGGCCATCATCTCATGCCTTTTGGGATACAGATAAAATCACTATCTTTGCTTTCTATGACAAGATAATACATAAAGAACATCTCGATATGGGTAAGAAACACGTATTCAATGCAGGCCCCTGCCTGCTGCCCCAGGTGGCCATCGACAAGGCCATCGAAGCGCTGAAAGATTTCAAAGGCACCGGCGTCTCCCTGATCAGCATCTCCCACCGCACCAAGGAGTGGGACGAAGTGATGAACGAGTGCCGCGCCCTGTGGAAAGAACTGCTGAACATCCCCGATACGCACGAAGTGGTCTTCCTGGGCGGCGGCGCCTCCCTGCAGTTCCTCTACGTGGCGATGAACTTCCTCGAGAAGAAGGCGGCCTATCTGGAAACGGGCGTCTGGGCGAAGAAGGCCCTCAAGGAAGCCAAGGGGCTGGGCGACGCCTACGCCCTCGCCAGCTCCGCGGACAAGAACTACTCCTACATCCCGAAAGGATACGTGATCCCCGAAGACATCGACTACTTCCACATCACGACGAACAACACCATCTACGGTACGGAAATCAAAGAAGACATCGACTGCCCGGTCCCGCTCATCGCCGACATGAGCTCCGACATCATGAGCCGTCCGGTCGACGTGTCGAAGTATGCCCTCATCTACGGCGGCGCGCAGAAGAACGTCGGCCCCGCCGGCGTGATCTTCGCCATCGTGCGCAAGGACGCCCTCGGCAAGGTCTCCCGCTACATTCCGACGATGCTTGACTACCGCACGCACATCGACAAGCTTTCGATGTTCAACACCCCGCCCGTGTTCTCGATCTACGTGATGTACGAGACGCTGAAGTGGCTGAAAGGCATCGGCGGCGTCGAAGCCATCCACGCGGTCAACCGCCGCAAGGCCGACCTGCTGTACGCCGAGATCGACCGGAATCCGCTCTTCGTCGGCACCGCGGCGAAGGAGGACCGTTCCGACATGAACGTCTGCTTCGTCATGGCCCCCGGCTACGAGGACCTGCAGGACGAATTCCTCGCCTTCGCCAAGGAGCACGACATGGTGGGCATCAAGGGACACCGCTCCGTCGGCGGCTTCCGCGCCTCCATCTACAACGCCTGCACCGTCGAGGATGTCCAGGCGCTCGTGGACTGCATGCAAGCTTTTGAAAAACTGAAAAAATAATCGGCCATGAAGATTTTGGTTGCGACCCAGAAGCCTTTCTCCGCTGCCGCGGTGGCGGGGATCAAGGAGATCGTCACGGCGGCCGGACACACCTTCGCCGCCCTGGAGAAATATGAAGACGCCGAAGCGCTGAAAGCGGCGGCCGCCGATGCGGACGCCCTCATCATCCGTTCCGACAAAGTGACCGCCGATGTCATCGCGGCCGCCCCCGCACTCAAGATCGTGGTACGCGCCGGCGCGGGCTACGACAACGTCGACCTCGCCGCGGCTTCCGCGCGGGGCATCGTGGTGATGAACACCCCCGGACAGAACGCCAACGCCGTGGCCGAGCTGGCCATCGCGATGATGATCTTCATGAGCCGCGGCCAGTTCACGCCCGCGACGGGCTCCGAAATCATGGGCAAGACCGTGGGCATCCAGGCGTTCGGCAATGTCGGCCGCCTCGTCGGCAAGAAAGCCGAAGCCCTCGGCATGAAGGTGAAGGCGATCGATCCCTTCATCCCGGAGGACAAGATCCGCGAGGCCGGCGCCGAACCCGCCGCCACCCTGGAAGACCTCTACGCCGGCAGCGACTTCGTGTCCATCCACATTCCCGCGACGCCCCAGACGGTCGGATCCATCGGATACGACCTTATCACCAAGATGCCGAAGGGGGCCTGCCTGGTGAACACCGCCCGCAAGGAAGTCATCGACGAAGCCGGCCTGGAGAAGGCGCTGGAAGAGCGTCCCGACCTGAAGTATGTCACGGACGTCGCTCCCGGCGGATACGAGGCGCTGCGTGAGAAGTTCGGCACACGGATCTTCGCCACGCCCAAGAAGATGGGCGCCCAGACGGCCGAGGCGAACCTGAACGCCGGCCTGGCCGCCGCCCGACAGATCGTGGACTTCTTCGCCACCGGCAACACCCGTTTCCAAGTCAACAAGTAAAGCCCGACCCTTATGGTACGCGTCAAGCCTTTCGCGGCCGTCCGGCCGCCCAAGAAATACGTCACGGAGGTCTCCGCCCAGCCGTATGACGTGCTGAATTCCGAGGAGGCCCGCCGGACGGCCGGCGAGAAGTCGCTGCTGCACATCACCAAACCCGAGATCGATTTCACGCCGATCCCCCGCGACGACGAACCGCAGGTCTACGACCGCGCCGTCCGGAACTTCCAGGTGTGGCAGGAACGGGGCTGGCTGGTGCAGGATCCCGCCGAACGCTACTACGTCTACGCCCAGACGATGGGTGACCGTACGCAGTACGGCATCGTCCTGTGCGCGCACACGGACGACTACACCTCCGGAAAGATCAAAAAGCACGAGCTGACGCGCAAGGACAAGGAAGACGACCGGATGGTCCACGTCCGCATCCAGAACGCCAACATCGAACCGGTCTTCTTTGCTTTCAAGGACAACGCGACGCTTGCGGAAATCGTCTCCCGGACGGCCGCAGGCGAGCCGGAATACGATTTCACGGACGAGAACGGCTTCGGCCACCGGTTCTGGCTGGTCGACGAGGCCCTGAACGACCGGATCACCGCCGCTTTCCGCGATGAAGTCGATGCCTTCTACGTGGCGGACGGACACCACCGGACGGCAGCCGCCGCCCGTGTGGGTGCAGAGAAACGCGCACAGAATCCCGCGCACACCGGTGACGAGGAGTACAACTTCTTCATGGCGGTGTGCTTCCCGGAGAGCCAACTCAAGATCCTCGACTACAACCGGGTGGTGAAAGACCTCAACGGCCTGACGCCGGAAGCCTTCCTCGCCGCACTGCAGGAAGATTTCGAGGTGACGGAAAAGGGCGCCGCGCAGGAGGCCCCCGCCCGGCTGCACCAGTTCACGATGTACCTGGGCGGCCGCTGGTACGTGCTGGACGCGAAGCCCGGACGATACGACGACACCGACCCGATCGGGGTGCTGGACGTGACCATCCTCTCCAACCTGGTACTGGACAAGATCTTGGGAATCAAGGACCTGCGGACCGACAAACGGATTGATTTCGTCGGCGGTATCCGGGGACTGGGCGAGCTTTCGCGCCGGGTGGACAGCGGAGAGATGACCGTCGCTTTCGCCCTGTACCCCGTCTCGATGCAGCAGCTGATCGACATCGCCGACACGGGCAACATCATGCCGCCCAAGACGACGTGGTTCGAACCCAAGCTGCGCTCCGGCCTCGCCATCCACAAACTCAGTCCGTTCCAGCCGTGATGATTCCCGACCTCTTCACGCCCGCGCAGCCGCTTTCCGACCTGATCGACCGGAATCCCGCCATTCTGGGCATCATGGTCCGGACGGGTCTCGGCTTCGCCATCGGACAGGCGTCCGTCGCGGAGGCCTGCCAGAAGTACGGGGTTGACGCTCCGACCTTCCTGCTGATCTGCAACATCTACACGTTCAAGGAGTACGCTCCTTCTGCGGAGGACCTTGAACGGGCTGACGTCAGGACGCTCCTCACCTACCTGCACAAATCGCACGACCACTATCTGGGGCATGCCCTCGGGTCTCTCGCCACGTCGATCGACCGGATGCTGGAACCCTGCGACGAGCAGCACCGGGCCGTAATCCGGAAATTTTATGCCGACTACAAGGCGGAACTGGAACGGCACTTCCGCTACGAGGAGAAAAAGGTCTTCCCTCTGCTGGAAGCCTCGGTGCAGCCGGATGCAAAGGCAACGCCTTACCGCAAGATCGAGGACAACCACCACCGGATCGACGAGAAGATCGAGGACCTGAAGAACATCGTGATGAAGTATCTCCCGAAGGTGTGCGACGACGCGCTGATCGCTTGCGTCCTCACGAACATCTACCAGCTCAAGTACGACCTGGAGCAGCATACCGCCGTGGAAGACTTGATGCTCGTTCCCATGATGGACAAACTGCTCGGCAATGGCAGGTAACGGGAACAAAGTCATTCTGGTGGTGCCGCAGCAGGTCATCGACCGCTGCCTGGAGAAGATCGGCGCGGACACGGACGGGAACGAAGTCGTCGGGCTGGTGTCGGAGCTGCCGGTCGGCGGAGACGTACACATCCGCAAGAACGAGCCGGTCCGACCGGACGAGAGCGAACTGTCGGACCGCGAGAAGGAAATCCTCGTGTGCGTGGCGAAGGGCATGCTGAACAAACAGATCGCCGACCGCTTCAACCTGTCGATCTACACGGTAATCACCCACCGCAAGAACATCACCCGCAAGACCGGCATCAAGACGGTGGCCGGCCTGACGGTCTACGCCATCCTGAACGGCCTCATCGACATCGGTTCCATCGAAGGCTGACGAATCTTCCTGAATGATATGCGGGTCCGGCAGGTGCCCCGCAAACCTGCCGCTTCGCTCCATCCCTCCCACGCCTGACGGCGCGGGCCCCGCCCGTTCACGAGGCCACGGGCGGCCACGGGTTTACGGGGGCACCTGCCGGATCCGGCGCTATTCCGCGTGCGTATCGATCACGGCGAAGAATTCCCCGCGCTTCACGAGACGGTACAGGTCACCGTTCGGATACTCGAACAGGAGGTACTGCAACGTCGCCTCCTTGAACGACTTCACATGCCAGCTGCCGTAGGTGTACACCCGACCCTTGTCGTCGGCCGCCATGGACATGATCATCCGCGCGGCACGGCCTTCGGCATCGACCACGGGACCATGGTCGGTGATCACGTTGGGATCGTCACCTTCCTTGAGTGAAATGCTGCGCAGGTGGAGTTTCCGGTCCACATAGCCGGGGCCGTCGGGATCGACCTCCCGCTCGTCTTCCGAGAACAGCGTCCGGGCGTCCTGCAAGTCTTCATACTGGATGAAATAGAAGCGGTCGCCGCCGATGGCGGACTCGAAATAGGTGGAGCCGACGGATGCGACTTCTTCGAAGGCTTCCCCGGAGGCGATGTCCTTCGACGGGTCGAAGCGCCAGAGCCGCTCGTCACCGCCGCCCAGGCAGCCCATCGTGAAGTAGCATTTCTCGCGGCCGGGCAGCGGGGACACCCAGGTCCAGCACCGCTGTGAGAGCAGGGTCTCGTCCGTAACCGGCGTCCCGTCGATCAGGCGGCCCTTCGGCAGGACGTCCACGAAGGTCTCAAGCTTCTTGTCCTCCGCCCGCCAGACATACAGGTTGCCCCGGTCATTGTCGTAGTCATAGTGCTTCTTCCAGAGGGAGAACCAGACATCGCCGCGGTTGTCCACGAAGAACCAGAACGCGGCGCCCTTGCGTCCGGGCACCACCAGGGCGAGGTCTTCCTTCTCTCCGGTGGCGATGTCGACACTGTACAGGTGGCAGCCGTCGGACTCGTAGAGTTCCTCCAGGAAGGGGACGACGAAGACATAGAGTTTCTTCCGCACCGGGTCCACGCCGATGGCCGAATAGATGGAATAGCGGGGTTTGACGATCCCCAGGTCGCGGAACTCGCCCGTGGCCATGCAGTACCCCATCACATGCGCACCGGTGTAGTTCTCGATCCCTTCCTTCCAGTAATTCGACAGGTGCGTGGTGAAATACAGCCAGCCGTCGCATTCGACGACCGGACTGTGGACCTTGCCCTGCTGGGAAGGGGTGTCCTGTTCGCCGCAGACATAGGTCATGTCTTCGGCCAGCATCGTGTGGCGCCAGGCGGCCGGGTCGAACTTATGGAAGCCCGCCCCGTGCCCCTTGGAATGGGTTGAAGACCCGAAGTAGCAGGCGCCGTCGGAGGCGACGGTCATGCCCTGCCACTGGCCGTCCCATTCCTTGCAGATCTTGTTCATCGAAAGGGTCCACACCCGCTCCCCCTTTCCTTCAGGGTCCTCGGTAGCGACCGGGGCGGGACCGCCGCAGGCGCTCAGCGCGGCGACGGACGCGGACAACAGCATCAAACGTGTTCGGTTCATGTCGGTATCTTTATTTCGTGATCAGGTTTCTGTCCCGCAGGGCCTGCAGGCCCGACTCCCACGGGGCACCGTCTGCCCACATGTAGTAGGAGAAATACGAGGTGTTGTACATGTAGAGCGGCAGCCAGGGCTGAAGTTCCGCGTAGGAATAGTGGGAATCGCCGTTCATCGGCAGGTTCATCCACATGTGCAGGTAGTAGGGCCGGTGGACGGGGAAGGCGCCGACGAAGGAAATGTGCTCCCGGGTATCGTACGCCGCATTCCATCCCTCCACAGGGAAGAGCATCTTCCCGTAATAGTAGTCCGGGTTCATCCGGTAGGTGTGGATGCCGTCCGCCTCGGGAATGAGGAAATGGTCTTCCAGGCCATGGGCCTTCCCGATCTCGACGATGGGCTGCGGCCCGAGGACGTTCATCTCGGGATGCGCCATGTCGAGGGCGAAACGGATGCCCAGCAGGGGCGATCCGCCATATAGGGTGAAGACCTTCTCGATGACGCTGCCGTAGTAGTCGGCCCGCATCCGCACCTCCGCATAGGCGCCGCCGTCGTGCACGACTTCCGCCCGGTAGACCTTGTGGGTCTCCACGCTGGCCTGTCCGAGGAAGTCCTCGAAACCGCCATACGGGTAGAACCCCCATTCCCGGTTGGCCCGGTCGTCGTCGACGGGCTTCTCGGGCCAGAGCTTGAAGAAGACATTGTCGTCTTTTTCTTTCACATAATACTCGATGACGCGGGCGCCGGTGGTAAGCAGCGTCACCCGCACCTTGTCGTTCTCCATCACATATTCGTCCACGCCGTCGCCATTGAGGTCGACCGCCTGCAGGGTCACGTTCCCGGGCTCCGCGCCGACCCCGAGCTGGGTCTGCGCCGTGATTCCCATCGCCTCGGCCGTCACGGTATAGGCGCCGCCCGCGAGCGGCAGGTCGAATTCCAGTTTCGCGCTGGCAGCCTTCGCCACCTCGCAGGTGCGCTCCTCGGAAAAGGCTTCCTTCCCGGCGGCGTCCGTAGCAGTAACCTTCACGGAGACAGTCGGTTCCGTCGTTATATTGTGGACCGACACGGGGAACTTCACTTCACCCGCGGGGCCATACAGCAGTTCGTGCGTGGAAACGGCCGGCGGCAGGTTGACCGACGCCATCACCGACTTGGCACCGTCCCCCCAGTCGAAGCGGGGAACCACGGCGCTCAGACGGCCCATCGAAGCCGCCGTCGGCAGGAGTTCGAACGTCAGGCACTGCCGCTCCCCGGCGGCAAGCCGCAGCGGACGGGACGCATCGCCGGCGAGAGAAAGGTGGTCGGGCAGCTGCAGGGAGAAGGTGCCCTTCACCTCGTGGGGATACAGGTTGGTGACCGTCACCTGCAGGGTATGCCCCTGGACAGAGGCTTCCATGTTGACCTTGTCACCGAAATACTCCTCCAGGTAGTCCCGGTCCAGGAGCAGCAGCTGCATCGCCTGGCGGAACCGGTCAGGGCCCAGGATCACGCCTCCTTCGGCTACGCCCACTTCCCTGCGCGAGAGGATCGCGTCCCACAGGGCGGCGCGGTCGAACGGCGTTCCCTTGGGATGAAAGAGGACCATGCTGTTCGTCAGGCCGCCGAGCGCTTCGCCTGTCAGCAAGACGAAGGGTTTGTCCCATTGGGCCAGCTGGCGGGCGTTGCCCACGGAAGCGAAATAACCGTCATAGCGCTCGTTCGGATCCTGGCCCGTGGCAGGGATGCCGCGGAAGAGGTAGCCGTGTTTGGCGTCACGGAATTTCAGCCAATCGTCGGTCGAGCGCATTTCCTGGACCTGCAGGCCTTCATAATCGTCGCAGCCGTAGATGGGAGAAGTGCCCAGGTCGGTAACCACCTCCGCACCGGCTTCCGAGACCCACCGTGCCAGTTCGCCGCCGACCAGGAACTCATACAGGCCGGAGAAAACGAACCAGGAATTGCCTTCGTTCATGCCCAGTCCCATCACGTCGATGGGATTGCCGGGCGTACAGGTCACGCTCCGCACCAGGGTCGCCGCCCCGAACCAGCCGCGCTTGAGTTCGTAGGTGCCGATGATGTCCAGCGTACGCTCAAGCAGCGCACGGAAGGCTTCGAGGCCTTCGCGCGGACCGGTGACGGCGAAGAGTTTCCTGTTGCCGTTCCGCAGGCAGAAGGCGTCCAGCGGCCGGAATTCCGGGTCGCGGGTCTGGTAACTCCCGATGTCGGAAAGGGCGTTCGGATTCTTTTCCTGCAGCGCGGCGGCGAGCGGAGCGGTATCCTCCACGAAGGCCAGGACGGCGCCGTCCGTCCGCAGGGCCTCCTTGAGCGCCGCCTCGTCCGGATTGTCCAGGACTTTGTAAGGCGCCGCGCTCAGGCCGGCGAAGAAGCCTTCCTGCACCTGCAGGCCCGGCAGGCCGAGGGCGGCGGCCAAGTCACGCTTCGACTGGGCGACACCCTTCGCGAGATCGGGCAGGTTGACCCGGTACAGGTTGCCGTATTTGTAATGGGTGCGGTACACACTCTGCCAGTGGTTGGTGTAGCCGTTGTAATCGAGGCGGCTTTCCGCAACGGGTTCCGGAGCGCCGGACGGCGCGTCGGCCTTGAACCCGGCGAGCGGCCCGCCGTTGCAACCTGCCGCAGCGAGGGCGGCCAGGAAAAGGGGAAGGAATCTTTTCATATGCATGAGGTTGTTGTTCTAATAACGGTAAGGAAGGGACTGCAGCGCATCCGAGGATCCCCCATAGAGGAGTTCCCAGTCACCGCGGAGCGAAACCATGTCCTGCTCTTTTTCGGACCAGCCCAGGAAGACCTCCCCGTCGAGCGGGAAACGGACTTCGACGGTCGCTCCGGCCGGAACGGCCACCCGGCGGAAACCACGCAGGCTCTTCAGCGGGCCGTCCGCGTCATCCGGGCGGCGGACATAGAGCTGGACGACTTCCTCCGCGTCGCATGTGCCGGTGTTGGTCACCGGGATCACGAGGTTCCGGCCCTTCACCCGGGCCTGCCCGTACGAGAAAGTCGTGTAACTGAGGCCGAAACCGAAGGGATAGAGCGGGTCGCCTTCGAAATAGCGGTAGGTGCGGCCCTTCATGGCATAGTCGGAGAAGTCCGGCAACTGCCCGACGTTCCGGTAGAAGGTGACCGGCAGTTTCCCGGAGGGGACGACATCGCCGAAGAGGATGTCGGCCAGGGCCGTTCCGCCTTCCTGGCCCGGATACCAGGCCTGCAGGATGGCATCGCAGGATTCCGTCTCTGGCTCCAGGCCCACCGCGGAACCGGAGAAATTGACGAGGATCACTTTCTTCCCGGCATCGTGCAGGCGCTTCAGCAGGTCGCGCTGCACCTGAGGCAGTTCGATGCTGGTACGGTCTCCGCCGGCGAAGCCCGGAATGGCAACCGACATTTCCTCCCCTTCCAGCCTCGGCGAAATGCCGCCCGCGAAGATGACGACGTCGACTCCCTCGAGCTGCTGGAGCACGTCCTCCTCCGCCCCGTCGGTAAGACCGCAGCCGCGCACGGTCACCAGGTCGCCCACACGGGCCTGCAAAGCATCCTGCAGCGTCACGGTTCCGTCAGGGATGGCATTGTAGTTGCCCCACATCATCTCCCGGTCGTCGGCGTTCGGTCCGACCAGGGCGATCCGCCCGGCAGGAGCGAGGGGCAGGATACCGCCCCTGTTCTGGAGGAGCACGATGGATTCCCCGGCCATCTTCCGAGAAAGCGCCAGGTGGGCGGGGCCTTCAAGGATTCCGTCGTCCAGGGCGTCCCAGGGCGTAGGCTGGGCGTCCAGTTCCCCCAGCCGGATGCGGGCGGCCAGCAACCGGACCAGCGAACGGTCCACGTCGGCAGGGTCGAGCAGACCCGTTTCCACCGCCTCCACGATGTGGGCATAGGATTCGCCGCAGTTCAGGTCCGTCCCGGTGTGGACGGCGGCCGCGACGGCATGGGCGGCATCAGGGCTGTAACCGTGCCGTCCGGGGACGTAGAAATCCGCGATGGCCCAGCAGTCGGAGAGGACGATCCCCTTGTAGCCCCATTCGCCCCGCAGCACCTGGTTGACCAGGTAGTCGCTGGCCCCGCACGGTTCCCCGCGGAAGCGGTTGTATGCGATCATCACCTCCTGCACGCCGGCCTTCGTGACCAAGTCCTTGAACGCCGGAAGATACGTCTCGCGGAGGTCGCGCTCGGAGACCTGCGCATCGAAGCGGTGGCGGTCCTGCTCCGGCCCGGAATGGACGGCGAAATGCTTGGCGCAGGCGTGCGCCTTGAGGATGGGCGCGTCCAGGTCGCCCTGCAATCCGCGGACAACCGCCATGCACAGCTGACCGGTCAGGTAAGGATCTTCTCCGTAGGTCTCCATACCGCGGCCCCAGCGCGGGTCACGGAAGATGTTGATGTTCGGCGTCCAGAAGGTCAGTCCCTGGTACTGTCCGGCGACCCCGGTAGCCGCCAGGGCCTGCCGATTCTTGACCCGGGCCTCGTCGCTGACCGCCGTAAACACCTCGTACACAAGCGGTTCATCGAAAGAAGCCGCCATACCGACCGGCATCGGGAAGACCGTCGCCTTCCCGTTGCGCGCCACGCCGTGCAGCGCCTCGTTCCACCAGTTGTAGGCGGGGATGCCCAGCGCTTCCACGGGCGCGGAGTGATGCATCATCAGGTTCGCTTTCTGCTCCAGTGTCAGGGCGGAGACCAAGGCTTCCGCCCGTCGCTCCGGACTCGGGCCGCTGCAAGAGAGCATCAGCAGCACGGGCCATATCCATCCTGTCCTTTTCATAATCTGCCGAATTAGGGATTCCGGAACAAGATACTGAAAAAAAACGTATCTTTACCAAAATGGATAGAATCATTATGACAATTCGACGGATCATTGCGGCAGCGCTGCTGTTCGGGCTCCTGGCGGGCTGCGGAAAGACGGAACCCGCCGCGGAAGGAAAACCGGGAGAGGAAACGGAACCGGAAGAGGAAACACCTGTGGAGTATGTCACTTCGGACGAGCCCATTCCGATCCTGGCCTGGTACAGCATCCCTGAGAATTTCACGACCATCGACCAATACCGGACCCTCAAGGATGCCGGATTCAATGTCAGCATGACCTTCTTCGGGCCACTCGACGACGCGCTCCGGGCGCTGGACTGCGCCAACTCGGCAGGCGTGAAGCTCCTGTTCGCCTGCAACGCGCTCCGCTCCGACACGCAGAACACCGTCCGCCGCGTCAAGGGCCATCCCGCCCTCTACGGATACTACCTGCAGGACGAGCCGACGAATGCCGATTTCCCCGACCTGGCCGCCTGGGCGGACCGGATCCGCGAAGTGGACGCCAGCCATCCGCTGTACCTGAACCTGTTCCCCGACTATGTCAACCCCTCCGTCCTCAGCACGTCGTATGAGGACTACGTCAAAGATTTCATCCGGATCGTGAAACTCCCGATGGTCTCTTTCGACTACTACCCGGTCACCACCTCCGGCATACGGAAGTCCTGGTACGGCAACCTGGCCCTCATCGCCCGCGAATCGGAAAAGGCCGGCCTGCCGTTCTGGGCCTTCGCCCTTTCCACGGCCCACAACCCGTATCCGCTGCCGACGATGGCCTCGCTGCGGCTTCAGTTCTACACCGACCTGGCGTTCGGCGCGCAGGGCCTGCAGTATTTCACCTATTGGAATCCGGGGACGGATACCTGGGACTTCCACGATGCGCCGATCAACCAGCAGGGGCAGAAAACGGCCACCTATGCGCTCGCCAAGGCGATGAACCAGGAACTGCAGGCGCGGGCGGGCGTCTTCATGGGCGCCAAGGTGAAGGAGGTCCTCTTCACCGGCGGGGACATTCCGCGGGACATGACCCTGCTGACGAAACTGCCCGAGGGCGTTTCAAAACTGGATACCAAGGGACAGAATGCCCTGGTTTCCCTCCTCGAGAACAAGGGGGTACGGTACCTGATGCTCGTCAGCCGGAGCGTCGACAAGAGCATCGCCTACGATATCGCCTTCAGCGGCGCTGCCGCTTCGATCGGCAAAGACGGCAGTATCACCCCGCTCAAAAAGGGCGTCCTCTCCTACCGCCTCGACGCCGGCGACTGCGCGATCTTCCGGTACTGAGGCTTTAGGAGTATGTAACATGACCTTGATCGAGGTTCTTTTATCCGTGATAAAGCAATAGCATTTGAGCTAAAAAGGGCAAAGATACCTCACGATGCTGGCTTTAAAGCATTCTATTATGGTGTCGGACATGTAATGACGGTTCCATCAAAAACCAGATAATAATCCGGATATTATTGATAACCGTGGAAGATAAGAGAAAACATAGGGATAATGTATTGATCGGCTGCACGATCGGTCTGCTACTATTCTTTCCCGTATTGTCCATTGCCCTGGCTTTATCCCAAGAACTGTTCCCCTCGTTTTGGGGATCCGAGAATCTAGGCAATGGACTATACTATGTATTTGAGGACCCACACTGCAAGGGTATCGTGCATTCATACAAGGCCAGGGGATTCGTAAATGATGGTATCAAAGTAATCCCTGATGTTTCTGTAACACACGTTTCGAAAAGGGACAAGTACATCATAGTCACTGGAGAGAAAAAAGACGGCACGATAATGTATTATCTTATTGATAACACTTTCCATGTAGATAAGAATAAGTACTTTATTTATGACAGGGAAAAAGATCGTGCGTATCGAGACAGTGTCATCAAACATCATATTTCCTCTTTCAGTGACAGCCTTACATTATTTCGCGCCCTTGAAGATAGGGAAGGCCGAGGCGGCGGGTGTCCCATATCGCCCGTTGACATGGGCGATGCCCAATAACGTGCTGATAATGAGAAAAATCGTGCATCTCATTGTTCCGGAATCAAATGAAGTAAAAGGTGGAATTTGCTGGCAATTAAATCGTAAGACGGCAGCGTGATTGTCCCGATGGTGCGGCACGGCATCAATGGATCCGGAGCGCCGTTCGCCATGTCGCCGGGAGCACCACGCTACCGGAAGCGCCATATTGCCGGGAGGGAAGGTCGCTCCATGAAATCGGCCCTGGAGGGGATTTCAGCTGTCGCGACCTCCCGGGAAGAGGCGGAATGGGGCTGTTTCAGCCAGGTCGCGACAGGTTTTCGGCCTCGCAGGGCATTCCGGGTGTCGCGACCTCCGGAAGATAAGGATGCAGCATCGCTCGCCATGCTGCCTGAAAAGGCGGGGATGAGATGCTGCCATCCGGAGGTAAAATGAATCCGCCGCTCCAGGGCCGCCCGGCAGGCAGATGAGTTTCACTCGATTTTCCTTCGGTCCTGGCAAAGTCATTCCTTTTGTTTTATATTTGCAGAAACGGTAAAAATTCTATGCGCCCCAGATTCGTCGCCGCATTCCTGCTGCTGGCTGTCCAACTCTTTCCCTGGGCAGTTCCCGCCTGTGCTGCGTCCTCGACGCTGGCCTCCTACACCTGGATGGCGGACGGGGCCAAGTACGCCTCCGCCCGGGCCGACGGGTCGGGCTATGTGTACAAGGACGCCCTCGTCTTCGAGCGTAACGCCGCCGGTAAGCTCTCCCTCGACGCCGCCCTCACCACCGGAGGGCGCATCACCGCGCAGAAGGAAGCGTCGACCGGGGCGATCACCGGCTACACGGTCCATCACCACATCACGGACAAGAGGGTAAGTTTTTCTCAAAGAATCCTAAAACTGGCCAATGGGATAAACCTGCTCCTAATCGTGTCAATGAATTATTAAAGAAGAAAGAAATCAATCATGCAATACAAAAAGGTGAAAGAATACTCAGACCCGAATAGCGGCGTTATAGAATTGAATTCATATGCTGCCAAAATACTGGATGAGAATGGTTTATGCATCGAACATCTGGAGAGTCATGAATTATATAAATATCTGGTTGAGTATTTAAACCAAGAAGTATTAATAGAGCCAAGTAGTGGTTGCTATGTTTTTAAAAAACATTATCATTTTTTTACACCATTATATACTGACAAAACAGCAAATGAATTTTCAAATAATAAGATTTTTATAAGCGCTTATAGGAAAAACTTCAGGACAGTACTTTGCATTAGCCTATCTTTTCTTTTCTTGTTATCAAAAAAATTATCTGCCCTAAAGGTACCTTTTTATACTTATTGGATATATAATGAAATAATGGACAAAGAAGATAAAAAGCTTGAGGAGTTTATTATTTCTTTTCATGCAATTCGAAACGGAGAAGATGGATGGTGTGATGATAATTTAGATCTATATTGTACAAATAATCGTTTGTTTGGCAAAGAAGCTATTATTAGAATCAAGCATGGAGATTGATGCTTACAAAGCTCAGTATGCGTTTTCGAAATCCTTTAAGTGTTACGCTTGAAGGCACTTGTAACTGGTTGGATTCCATGCCGTTTTATATCCTGTATCATAAAACGCTTATGCACCCAATTTGATCGTGCCGATGACTTGATCTCCATTGGTAGTGGGGTTTGCCTCGGAATTTCCAATCATGACCCAAATGAAGAAGAACAGGCTCCGCGGCGAGGGATGATCGACGCGGGCGGAATGAGGGCAGGACCAGGGCCGGGGGCTAGTCCAGATGGAAGGGAATGAGGCGGAGCAGCTCAGGGAGGGTGTCGATGAGGAAGTCGGCGCCGGACGCGAGGAGCGCCTCGCGGGAGCCGTTGCCGTAGGTGACGCCGCAGGTGCGGACACCGGCCGAACGGCCCATCCGGATGTCGACCGGCATGTCCCCCACCACCAGGGCTTCCTCCGGGGCGAAACCGAGATCCTGCAGGGTCTTCAGCACGGCGTCCGGTGCCGGCTTGCAGGCCGCAACGTCGTCCATGCCCAGGGCGTAGCCGATGAAGCCGTCGATCTGCATGTCACGCAGGAAATGGTGCAGCGAGGCGGAAGACCGGGATGTGGCCACCGTCATACGGATGCCCCGGGCGTCCAGGGCCGCAAGCGTCTCCCGCACCCCGGGAAACAGCGCGGGCGTCAGCACGGCGAGGTTCTCTTTGAAGACCTTCCGGTATGTCTCCGTGCACAGGTCGGCCAGGGCGTCGTTGCAGGACGGGACCACCTGCCGGAAGCACTCGGGCAGGGGCAGGCCGATCGTCGCGGCGCATTCCTCATCGCCGACGAAAGGCAGCCCCAGCCGCCGGAGCGTCTCCTGCATCGTCAGGATGATGTTCCGCCGGGTGTCGCCCAGCGTACCGTCGAAATCGAAGACAACCAGCCGGACAGCCTCGGGGCCGCCGGCCGGTTTCCGTTGTTCATTCTTCTGTTCCAATATTCGTAGCTCAGTACAGTTCAGGCACATCCTGGCGGGAGCGCAGGTACATCGCCGTGCCGCCCTTGTCGTTCGGGTGGTGCCAGACCTGCCAGCCGCCGAAGACCTCGGGCGGATAGTTCTCCCAGAACATCATGCTCTTGTCCACTTCCACGCCGTCACCGGCCAGGGAGGTCGCCAGGTCGAAACGGCAGCCCTTCAAGCCGTACTTTTCCCGGACGCGGTCAATCAGGCGGTTGGCCTCCACCTGGGTGCCGCTCTCATTGCTGGGGATGTTGTTCAGGATCGGGATGCTGCCCTGCGAGAAGATGTATTCCACCAGGCGGGAAAGATTCTCCTCGGTGTTGCCCCCGTTGGTGCCGATCGTGACCATCACGTATTTCGGGCGGATGGCGGGCAGCTCATTCGGGATGCGGAGCAGCACTTCGTTGATCGTGCAGCCTCCGCGGCCGCTGCAGACCGCCTTCCCCCTGACGTTCGAGCAAATCTGCATCGTCCAGGCCTTCGGGAAATCCTTCTTCGGAAAATAGCCGTCGGGCTGCGTGATGGAGTCGCCGTAAATCATCAGGAAGACCTCCTCGTCCACAGAGAAGACATCCATCCGGCGCACCGTCATCGCCTGTCCGGCGGAAAGGCCGAAACAATAGTAGTCCCACATCGCGCCGGCGCTGTAGCCGGGCTGCAGGGCGCCCTTGCCCACGCCGCCGGCACCGTCCGACTCCAGGACGACCTCCACGGATTCGCCCGTCGCCTTGTCGGTCAGCCGAGCGGTATTGCGCAGGTAGGCATGGTCCACGGTGACGACATACCCGTGCGCCGGGTCGAGGAACGGAGCAGGCTTGACGACTCCGCCGGCCGAAACCGTCTTTCCGGGGACATCCACCTCGAAGCCGTAGTCGCCCGAATCGGAGCGGAAGAAAGCCTTTGCATCCGGGCTGAAAGTCACGTCATAGCGGGCCGTACGCTCGCCCAGGGAGTAGTAGCGGTTCAGACGTACGCGGCCGCCGGCGTTCACCTGCAGGCCTTCCGGCGTCGCAACGGCCTGTACGCCGCCCTCGAGGGTGAATTCCCCGAGCGGGGCGCCGTCGTCCAGCAACCGGCTGAACACCACGTTCCTGTGTCCGTATTCATAGGTCAGGCGGCCGATCGGCGCGCTGTCGCCGCTCACGTAGTAGTCCATCATGTCGAACGGCTTCGTCACGTGGTCCGACACCTTGAAGCGGAAATGCACGAAGTCGGCGGCGAGGCCCAGGGCTTCCAGCGGCACCGTCACCGTCATTTCCCGTCCGGAGACCGTGCAGACGGCCTCCCCGCAGGGACGGACCCCGGCGGCCGTGACGCGCTCGATGCTTGTCTTCCCGGCGGAAGGATGGCGCCCGATCAGGAAATCGAACGGGAACGCTTTCCCGACGGTGTCTCCCACCTGCACGAGGATGTTCATCCACGTGGAGTCGCCCGGTGTCCAGGCGGTGAGGTCGGAAGCCGCCGTGATCCGGAAGCGGACGGCCTTCCCGTCGTGCGAGACGGCCGTGCGGACGATGTCGTTGCGGGCGCTTTCGTCCCGATAGCGGTCCGTACCGGCGAAATCGACGAAATCACGGACGAGGGCATCCCCCTCGGGATCGGCATAGACCCATTCCGCCCCTTCGCGCACCGGCGCCGTCAGGACGGGATCCGCCCCCTTGAAGCTGCGGATATTGCGGGCCATCTGCAGGTAGAAACTGTCGCCGTAGCCGCCCTTCATCATCTCGATGTCGCGCGAGAACTCCTCGTTGAAGGTGTCCACGAAGCCCACCTTCCCGTCGAAGACGTACTTGATGGCCACCCACTCGTTCCAGCCCGTCAGGAAGACGTTCGACACCTTGTCGGGCTGGCGCAGGGCGGTGTTCCACTGGTTCTGGAAATTATGGCCGGAACGGACCTGGTCATGCAGGTTCCGGCCCGTCGGGGCATCGTACCCGCGGCCGCGACCGTTCTCCAGGTCGGAGAAGATGATCTTCTTCGTGGAATGCTGCGCCACCGACACGGAAACGACGCCGCTGTAATTGCGCTGCGGATACTCCCAGTCCATCCAGGGGAAGGCGTGCTCGTCGGGCGGCATCGTCGGCCACTGCGACTCGCGCACGTCGAAAAAGCCGAGGTAGTCATCTTTGATATAGTTCGGACGCCCCTGGTCCGTCGTCCCCTTGTTGGCGCGGGTCACGCCGATGATCAGCGGACGCCCGGCCGGCTTGTACCAGACACTGTCGTACTTCCCGCCCACGTAGAAGGCGTAGAAGAGGTCGTGCACCACCTTCCCGGACCCCCCGTTGGTGTAGAACGAGACCTTCGGCACATCGAAGCCCTTCTTCTGGAAGGCGAGCAGCGTCTCCAGCAGCGTATGGACCACCTCCGGGTAACTGAAGCCGTTGGTCGTGTCGAGGATCAGGTAATCGACCCCGGCGGCCATGAAGAGCTCCACATGCCGCGCGATCACCCAGGGGTCGGCGCTGTTGTAGTACCCGTACAGGGGCTCCGCCCAGAAATGATACTTGTGCAGGGGACTCAGGGGCGTTCCCTTCGTGGCGTACAGATCATCCGGGTGTTCGGCCAGGAGTTTCGTGATGTCATAGTTGCCCGTCTGTTCGGAGGGGTGCTGTCCCATCCAGACGAAATAGAAGATGCCGACTTCCTTCTTGCCGGAAGGAGCGTCCGCGGCAAAGAGCGAGGCCGTCGCTGCCAGGAAGGCAGTGGCCAGGAGGGCGATTCTTTTCATGATTACCGGTTTTGCATTTTTCGGAGGAAGCAGCCGATGGCGTTCTCCATCAGGCAGCAGATGGTCATGGGGCCCACACCGCCCGGCACCGGCGTGATGACGGAGGCCTTGGGTTCCACGGAAGCGAAGTCGACGTCGCCGCAGAGCTTGCCGTTCTCGTCGCGGTCCATGCCCACGTCGATGACGGCGGCCCCGTCCTTCACCATGTCGCCGGTCACGAACTTGGCCCGGCCGATGGCGACGACGAGGATGTCGGCCTGGCGCGTCACGGAGGCCAGGTCACGCGTACGGGAATGGCAGATGGTCACGGTGGCGTTGCGGTCGAGCAGGAGCTTGGCCACGGGCAGGCCGACGATCTGGCTGCGGCCGAGGACGACGGCATGCTTGCCGGCAATCTCGACCCCGCCGGCCTCCAGCAGTTTGATGATGCCTTCCGGCGTGCACGGAACGGTGCAGGAGGCATTCGGGCGCTTCTGCCACAGGGCGGCGGTATTGAGCGGATGGAAGCCGTCCACGTCTTTCTCGTGCGCGATGGCTTCGATCACCTTGGGCTCGCTGATCTGGGCGGGCAGGGGCAGCTGGACGAGGATGCCGTCGACGCTGTCGTCGGCGTTGAGCGAGGCGATAAGGTCCAGGACGGCGGCCTCGGAGGTGTCGGCCGGAAGCCGGTAGGTGGTGTGCTTCAGCCCCACCACTTCGCAGGCTTTCTCCTTGTTGCGGACATACGTCTGGCTGCCGGGGTCCTCTCCCACGAGGATCACGACCAGGTGCGGCACGCGGCCGTATTGTTCAGGAAAGGCGGCGACCTGTTCCGCCATCGCGGCCTTCAGAGATGCCGCAAGGTCTTTACCACTGATGATCATAAGGATGATGCTGATTGATTACAAAGCCTGGTGTCCGATGTCGGAGCGATGGAAGAGGCCCTCGCAGCGGATGGCGGCGACGGCCTGCAGGGCGCGGGCGTTGGCCTCGGGGAGGGTCGGAGCCTGCGCCACGGCCATCAGCACGCGGCCGCCGGCGGTGACCGTCTTCCCGTCCTGCATCTTCGTTCCCATGTGATAGAGCCGCACCCCGGGCAGGGCGGCGGCTTCGGCGAGTCCCTCGATGGGCACGCCCTTGTCATAGGACCCCGGATAGCCCTTGGAGGCCAGCACGATCCCGAGCACGGCCTCTTCCGACCAGCGCAGCGGCGGCAGGGCGTCCAGCGTACCGTCCGCCGTGGCACAGAAGACATCGTAGATGTCGGACTGCAGGCGCGGCAGCACGACCTCCGTCTCCGGGTCACCGAAACGGCAGTTGAACTCCACCACCTTGATACCCTGCGGGGTCTTCATCAAGCCGCCGTAGAGCACGCCCCGGAACGGGCAGCCCTCTTCCACGAGGGCGGCGGCCACCGGTTTCATGATGTGCTCGAGCGCATCCTGCCGGTCCTCCTCCGTGATGAAAGGCAGCGGCGTATAGGCGCCCATGCCGCCCGTATTGGGACCTTTGTCCCCGTCGAAGGCGCGCTTGTGGTCCTGCGAAAGCACCATCGGCACCACCGTCGGACCGTCCACGAAGCACAGGAAGGAGAATTCGGGACCGGTCATGAACTCCTCCACGACCACCTTCCCCTTGCCGAACTTGTCGTCCAGCAGCATGTCCTTCAGGGCGGTGCGGGCGGATTCGAAATCTTCCGGAATGACGACGCCCTTTCCGGCGGCCAGGCCGTCGTACTTGAGCACCACGGGGAAAGAACCGCCGCGGACATATTCCAACGCCTCGTCGTAGGCGTCGAAGGTGCGGTAGGCAGCCGTCGGCACGCCGTGGCGCGCCATCAGCCCCTTGGCGAAATCCTTGCTGGACTCGATGCGGGCCGCTGCCCTGGAAGGGCCGAAGATCCGTTGCCCGGCCGCACGGAAGGCATCCGCGATGCCTGCAGACAGCGAGACTTCAGGACCGACGACCGTCAGGTCGACCTGTTTCTCCTGCGCGAAAGCGAGCAGTTCTTCCACCTGCGTGTCCTTCAGCGGGACACATTCCGCCTGCGCGGCGATGCCGGCGTTGCCGGGGGCGCAGTAAATCTTTCCGACCTGTGAAGAGCGGCTGAGGGCATCCACGATCGCGTGCTCCCGTCCGCCGCTGCCGACGACCAAGACTGTTTTCATAACCGATTCGTTCATTGTTCCTACAAAGATAAGCATCCTTTCCCGAATCTTCTCGCCCGGCCCGACGGTTTTTCCGGGATTTTCCTTATATTTACAAAAAGGGAAGCGCTCTATGATGGAAAAGACCTGGAGATGGTTCGGACCGGGCGATCCGGTCCGCCTGGAAACCCTGCGCCAGATCGGCGTGGAAGGGATTGTCACGGCCCTGTATGACGTGCCGAACGGCGCCGTCTGGACGGAAGAGGAAATCCTGTCCCTGAAACGGAAGATCGAATCGGCGGGGCTGCGATGGTCCGTGGTAGAGAGCCTGCCGGTGAGCGAAGCGATCAAATACGGCGGCCCGGAAAGGGATGTCCTGATCGAACATTACCGGCAGAGCCTAGAGAACCTGGGGCACTGCGGCATCCGGACCGTCTGCTACAATTTCATGCCGGTCATCGACTGGATCCGCACCGACCTGGAGCATCCCCTTCCGGACGGGGCGACGACCCTGTATTTCGACTTCGTCCGCTTCGCCTATTTCGACATCCACATCCTGGAAAGGAGCGGCGCGGCCGCCGACTATCCGCCGGAAACCCTGGAAAAGGTGGAGGCCCTCTCACAGGTCATCACGCCGCAGGAGCGGTCCGCCCTCATCGACACGATCATCACCAAGACCCAGGGATTCATCAGCGGGAACTTCGACGAAAACGACACGGAGCCGGTCCGGAAGTTCCGCGAGCTGCTCGCCCGGTACGACGGGCTCTCCGCCACGGACCTGCGGAAGAACCTGCAGGGGTTCCTGGAAGCCGTCATGCCCGTCTGCGACCGGTATGGGATCGACCTGTGCATCCATCCCGACGATCCGCCCATGCACCGCGTCTTCGGGCTGCCGCGCATCGCGACGGACGAGGAGGACATCGACTGGATCCTCTCCTGCGTGGACAATCCGCACAACGGGCTCACCTTCTGCGCCGGCACCCTGTCCAGCGCGGCGCGCAACGACGTCGTCCGGATGGCCCGCCGTTTCCGGAACCGGACCCACTTCGTCCACCTGCGCAGCTGCCAGCTGCTGCCGGGCGGCGATTTCATGGAAGCGCCGCACACTGGCGGCCGGGCGGACATTCCCGAACTGGTCCGCATCTTCGAGGCGGACCCGCGGCGCCTTCCCATGCGCGTGGACCACGGCAAGCTGCTGCCTGCCGACCGGGAGAAAGGCTATCCGCCCGGCTACAGTTTCCTCGGCCGGATGCTCGCGCTCGGCCAGGTGGAAGGGATGATGGCCGCTGTCTAGACGCCGCTGAAGGAGCTGAACCCACCGTCGACGGGGAGGACGACGCCGGTGATGAAGCTGGCGGCGTCGCTGCACAGGAACTGGGCGGCGCCGTTGAGTTCGTCGATGTCACCGAAACGGCCCATCGGGGTCTTGGCGATCACCTTGTGGGAGCGCTCGGTCAGCGACCCGTCTTCGTTGAGCAGGACCGCACGGTTCTGCTTGCCGATGAAGAAGCCCGGGGCGAGGGCGTTGACCCGGATCCCGTCCCCATACTTGAGGGCGAGTTCGGCGGCCAGCCAGCGGGTGAAATTGGAAACCCCTTCCTTGGCCGCGCCGTAGCCGGGAACCCGGGTCAGTGCCGCATAGGCCGCCATGGAAGAGATGTTCAAGATGCACCCGGCCTTCTGGCGGGCGAAGACCTCGCTGAAGACATGGCAGGGATAGACGGTACCGTCGAGGTTCAGTTCCAGGACCTTGTCCCATTTCTCCAGGTCCATCTCCCAGAAATGCTGGTCGGGCATGACGTTGGACCCGGGCACCTGCCCGCCCGCCACGTTGACGAGGATGTCGATGCGGCCGTACCGGCGGCAGACGGCATCGGCGATGCCCCGCAGCGCAGCGACATCCATTACGTCACAGGCCCGGCAGGACGGGTCGCCCCCGAAGGAGGCGAGGCGTTCCAGGGTCGGGGCGACCTGCTCCTCCCGGTGGACCAGCGCGGCGACCTTCGCGCCTTGTGCGGCGAAATGACGGGCGATGGATCCACCGAGGACCCCGGCGGCGCCGGTGATGACGGCGACCTTCCCAGCAATTGAAAAAGTTTTTTCCATAGGTTGCGGCTTTATTCTCTGGCCATCTTCCAGGCCTGGGTTGTCGTATAGTATTTGGCAAGCATGTTCGGGACTTCCCACGCCGGCAGGGTGCCTTCGGAAAGGTATTCCAGGAAATGGCGTGTCACTTCACCGAAATGGGCCTCATGTCCCACCCGGTAGGTGTCGGGAATGACCACGTGCCAGCCCGTTCCACAGGGCTCCAGGGCCACGCCGGGATACTTCCCGGCAACCGGGGCAAACGCTGCCTCCACGTCCCCGAGCGGGGCGCAGGGCTCGATGTAGAGCTCCGGTTTGAACCCCTGCTCCGGCCCCTGGCGGATCACCAGGTCGGCCTTCGTCCCGCGCATCGTGGAATAGTGGGTGTCCCCGCCGCCGGCGGGCGGTTCGAAGGCCCAGGTGACGGTCACCTTCGCATGCACGCCCTTCAAGGCATAGTCGATCCGGCCGTTGGCATACACCTGCAGCGTGTCGTCCACCACGTCGCCCTGCAGGAACGCCGGGAAGTCGTCCAGGCCGGTCGAAGCCTTGAACTGGCTCCGGCTGACCGGCGTCGTCCAGTGCCGTGCGGCCAGGAGATCGACGTCCTTGCGATAGTCCAGGGCCTGCTCCGGGAAGCACTCCCATTGGACCAGGTCCACCAGGTGCACCATCACGTCGGCAATGCCTTCCCCCTGCTGGCGGACATCGTAGAACCACGCCGGGCGGACCAGGGCGTTGCCGGACACGTTCTTGTAGAAGTGATGCACACTTTCCTTGGTGATAGCGGGTTCCTCCAGGCTCCCCTTCCGCTGCTCGCCGTAGAGGGCCGGAATCATCGAAAGCTCGCGCTGCAGGATCGTGGAGATCTCGAAGCGCTCAGTCATGATGTCGTACAGCAGCACGCCTTTCTCCCGGGCGGTGTCGAAGCATTTCTCCAGCAGGGCGAAATGCGCCTCGTCAATCGCCATCGGCTTGTCAGCCAGCACGTTGATGCCGGCTTCCAGGGTCCGCGCGATGTACTCCGTCTTCTTGGCGTTGTTGCCGGCGGTCACCATCACGTTCCCTTTCTTCTCCGCGAGCATCCGGTCCAGGAAATCCTCCCCACGGTAGACGACCTCGTTCCAGTCCGTCGGATCTTCGGGGCGGGTGTTGTAGGCCTCGACCTTGGCGAGGTGCTGCTCCAGGTCCTCTCCCTCCGGCGCATAGACATACACGTCGCGGGAGACCCCGGGGTACTGGACCTTCTGGACGAGGGCCGCGTGGAAGTGGCCCGGATCCAGGGTCAGCAGGACGACCTCCTTGCGGGAAGAGCAGGCGGACACGGCCAGCGCAAGCAACAGGAATGCAGACAGTCGTTTCATCTTCTTACTCTTTACAATAGGCATCGAAGAGCGCGGCGATGCCGGCCTGGGCGGTATCGCCTTCATGCACCAGCACACGGTAGCGCAGCTTCACTTTCTCTCCCTTGCTCATGCGGGTTTCTTGGTCGTTCGCCGGCCACCACATCGGCGTCGGCGACATGAAGCCGTAGTCACGCGTGAACCAGCGGGAAGGATACCAGCGGCTCGAAGGGTGCTGGAGGATGGCGATGCCCTCCGTGCCCGTCTTGCGCGCACCGTAGCAGTCCATCCAGGGCGAGGGCGTCCCGAAGGTTTCCTTCTCGCCCTTGTTCCCCTCGCGGTTCACCATCGTACCGCCCTGGCGGACCGTCAGGTCCTCCGCGATCCGTGCGCTGAACAGGGAGTGGTTGGTCTTCAGGATGGTGACGTCGATCAGCATCTCCATTTCGATGTCGAAATCAAGGACATACAGCCCCGGAACGGGCGCCGACACCGTGATGGTGCGCTTGTCCTTGATCGGAGCATCCGCATCCGGACGCTTCCAGATGCACTCGTCCACGATGACGGCCTTCTCGCCGCCCGTCTGCACGACCCGCGCGCCGACGGAGACGATGCGTCCCCGTTCCAAGCCCTCCTGCCAGTAGTTCCCGCCATTGACGCGGTCGCAGCCGAAGAAGAGGGAGGAGTGGTGCGGGTACGTCCCGTTGCGCATCGAGGTGACGCTGCCGCCCGACTTCGGACCGTTGACCGGGAAGAAGAACGGATACTTCTCGTCCTCCTCGAACCGGTAGCTGGTGAAGAACTGGCCACCGATGGTGACATCGATGCGGTTGCCGATGCGGACGGCATTGACTTTCTGCGCCTGCGCCAGGGCGGAGCCCGCGGCCAGCGTCAGGGCAAGGGAAAGGGATAAAAGGATCTGTTTCATTTTTCAGTGAGTTATTCTTTGTTTCCGGCGGCAAAGGCCTCCCACAAGCGTTCCGCCGTCTCGGGAGCGACCGTTCCGTCGAAGGTCAGGACGCGGTAGCGGAGCACATAGGTGTGCCCCGGTTCCAGGGTCCAGTCTTTCATCTTCGTCGGGCAGAAGTTGACGAACACGTCGCCCCGCCCGCCGTTGGCCTCCTCGTTCCAGATGCGGAGCGGTTCAGGCGCTTCATAATTCTCTTTCGCGGCCAGGAACAGGAAACCGCCCCGGCGTCCGGGCCCGGTCTCCCCTTCGACGAGGATCCAGCGGGCGCGGGAACCGTCGATCTGCGGACGTTCCAGCCCTTCGGAGGTCAGCATGGTGCTGTTCTTCCGCGTCCAGGAAGCGTTGGCGCGGATGCTGAAGCCCTGGTAGCGGTAGGCCTTGATCGTGACCGGCCTGCCGGAGGACGGTGTCAGGCGCGACTCGAAATCCCAGAGGAAACCCTCGGGGACCTCCTGTGCACGCACCCGCCACTGCTCCTCCAGGATGGCCTTCTCCCCTTCCGGCGTAAAGGCGACGTGGTCCAGGGTGGCGTCGAAGCCGCACGTCTTCCGCTTCGCATACACGGCGTCGATCCGCCGTGCGCGGACCGTCCCCTTCCGTTCGCCCAGGTTCCACAGGTCATACAGCTTCCCCTCATACTCGACTTTGGTCCAGGGATTCCAGATGCCGTAGTGATGGTAATGGTCGCGCGGCTGGATCTCCGTCAGGACGAATCCGGACGGCGTCCAGGCCGGATGGATGTAACCGCTCCGGGCGTAGACGTCGCTGACGCCCTCCGGTGCCGGCGTCACGGCATAGTTGTAGGACAAGACGGGCTTCCCGGCGCTCAGCAGCGTCACCGCGCGCCCGTCGTCCCGCACCGACATGCCGCGGCGGCTTCCCGCCTGGCGGGAAGGGCCGCAGGCCGTCGTCAGGACAGCCGCCAGCGACAGCAGGGCCAACAGTTTCTTCGTCATACGCCTACAGTCCACGGTCGATCGAATAAGGGAAACGCATCGGGCGGCTCAGCATCGCATTGGCTTCGTCGTCGTTCTTGAACCGCTCCATGACGGGATCCCAGTACAGGCGGCGGTTCAGGATCATGGCGATGTGCTGCAGCAGGCAGACCGAGCAGGAACGGTGTCCGACCTCCGCCGGCGAGATGGCCGGCATGCGGGAGCGGATGCTGTCCAGCCAGTTGCGGTGATGGTCGTTGCTCAGATACAGGTGGATTTCATCCTCCTTCAAGCCGGAAGTGATGATCTTCGGGTTGGACGCCTTGAGCGGAGAAGCGGTGTTCGTCACCGGATCGTTGGCCGAAGCCTGGTAGTTCCCGCGGCTGACGAAGATCCAGCCTTCCGTGCCGGTGAAGAGCAGCCCGTTCGGCTTTTCCTTCGAATCCGTGGTGCCCGTGACGATGACGCCGTTGGCGTATTTCATCTCCGTCGCATAGGCGCCGTGCACGTCCCAGAGGCCGTTGTCGGCAAACTGTGCCTCCCCGTAGATCTCGACCGGGCCGGAATACTCCGTTCCCATCGCCCACTGCGCGATGTCGAAGTGGTGGTTGCCCCAGCCGGTGATCATCCCGGCGCCGAACTGCTGGCAGCGGAGCCAGCCCGGACGGCCGTATCCCTTCTGGGGATGGACGCGGTCGACGGTATAGGGGACATACGGCGTGGAGCCCAGCCATTTTTCGTAATTGAAGCCATCGGGGACCGGCATCGGTTCCGGATTTCCGCCGGACGGGTCGCCGGGCAGGCGCACGTCGATCGTCTTCAGTTCGCCGATCCGGCCGTTCCGGACCAGTTCGCAGGCATAGCGGAACTGCTCGGAAGAGCGCTGCTGGGTGCCCAGCTGGAAGATCACGCCGGTGGCATTGACCGCATTGCTCATGATGCGGCCTTCCTGGATCGTCAACGAAGTGGGTTTCTCCAGGTAGATATCCTTGCCGGCCCGGGCGGCGTCCACCGCGGGCTTGGCATGCCAGTGGTCGGGGGTGCAGATGATGACGGCATCGATGTCGGGGCGGGCGAGCAGTTCCTCGTAATGCTCGTACGTCGCGATGTCCACGTCGCATTTCCCGAAGCGTTTCTTGTATCCGGCCTCGACATACTGCTTGGCTTCCTGCACGCGGTGGGCGTCCAGGTCGCAGACGGCGATGATGCGGTTGTCGTCATACTTCATCACGCCCGGCATGTCGTGGTCACGGGCGATGCGTCCGGTGCCGATCACGCCGATGTTGATGCGGTTGGACGGGGCCGAGGGGCCCTTGAGGACGGAAGAACGGGCAAAGATGGGCGCGCTGATGGACGGCGCGATGGCCAGGCCGGTACCGGCGGCCAGGGAGGTTTTCAGGAAAGATCTGCGTGTCAAAGGTGCCATATTGCAACAGTGATAAGAAATTACGTGGTATTGTGAATACAAAATAAATAAATATTACATATGTTATTTGCGATAAAAAACGAAGAATAATCTTCATTTGCGAAATACTTTCTTAATTTTGTCCCATGATCAAGATCCTGACAGTCATCGACTATTCTAGCCAGTCGGAGCGCCGGCTCCTCCAGGGGCTGGTCAGCTACGCCGACGCGCACGGCGGCTGCATCCTGTACCCGATGTCGAACATCGACGTCGAGCGCAGCGGCCATTCCCGGAAGATCGTCAGCATGGCCCGTTCCCTGCAAGTGGATGCCATCTACGGAGTCTGGTATGACATCGACGTGCAGGCGGCGCTGTCGCTCGGAATCCCGATCTTCGTCCGCACCAACTACAAAGTCTACAAGGAGATTTCCATGGCCACCGGCAACTACCAGCGGATCGGGCGGATTGCCGCGGACTTCTTCCTGCACCAACATTACGACCGATATGCCTTCCTCGGCCTGAAGGACATCATCTGGTCGGAGCAGCGGCTGGAGGGTTTCGCGGACCGCCTGGGGGAGCGCGACCTGTCGGTCGCCACCTACCAGGCCGACGACGTCTCGCGGGAATGGACGCAGATCACGGCTTGGCTCCGCGCCCTTCCCAAGCCTGTCGCCCTGTTCACCTGCAACGACGCCATGGCCCGGCACGTCACCGAAATCTGCCTGTCCAGCGGCATCCGGATCCCGGACGAGCTGGCTTTGCTGGGCGTCGACGACGACGAGTTCCTGTGCAACATTTCCTATCCCAGCATCTCCTCGATCCGGCTGGACTTCGAGAAGCAGGGCTGGGAGATCGGGCGCGCCATCTTCGAGATGGTCGGACGCGGGCAGGTCTGGGTGGAGCGTGTCCCGATCGAACCGGTCCGCATCGTAGAGCGGATGTCCACCCGGCGTCAGGAGATCCAGGACGCCTACGTGAAGCAAATCGCCGCCTTCTTCGAAGACCACTACCAGGAAGCGTTCTCGCTGGACGAAGCGCTGGCCGCCATCCCGCTGTCGCGCCGGGCGATCGAGATCCGTTTCAAGAAGGAGATGGCGCCGATGACGATGCTCTCCTATCTGGAAACACTCCGCATCAGTCAGTTCCGCCGCCTGCTCCGGACGACGGACCTGTCCATCAAGGAGGCGGCCGCCCGGTCCGGCTTCTCCGACAGCACGAACGTCGCACGGCTCTTCCGGAAGTACGAAGGCTGCACCCCCTCCCAGTACCGGAACGACCACCGGGAATGATCTCCTTTTTTACTATCTTTTGAAAAAAATAACTATTTTTGAAAAAAATAACCAGATGAGACCCTATTTCCTGATTGTCTGCTGCATGCTCTTCCTGCTCGCCGCCTGCGGGAAGCAGGATGTTCCTCCCGAGCCACTCCCGGAAGAGGAAACGACCACGGTTCCGAATCAGGACACCACTCAGGTGACTCCGGGCGGGGAGACGCAGGACCCGGCCGAAGTCGAGGAAGAAGATTTCCTGACCAAACTGAATTCGAAGGCGTTCCGGACGCTTTACAATAACCGCGGGAGCAAATATGCCTCCTTCTCCCCCCTTGCAATCACCTGCCTGTACGGAATGCTCACGGAGGGGAGAACTTCCGTCAAAAACGACTTTTTCAGCGAAAGCGACATCGCAGCGCTGAAAGACTTCTGCAGCACCCAGTCGGACTGGATGTCCTCCCTCGACGCGGAAGATGCGCAGCTGGAAATCGCCAACGGCGTGGCCCTCGACAAGAGCCTGACCGGCCTCGACGCGTTCCGGGCGGCGGTTGCCGAAAAATACAAAGCGGACCTGCTGGATGTCGACTTCTCCAAAAGCGAGGAGACCCGCGACCGGATCAGCGCGTGGGTGGCGGAGAAGACGCACGGGCGGCAGGCCGCGTTTTCCTATTACCAAAACGAACCCAAGGCAATCTTCCTGAACACCCTCTTTTTCCAAGCGGACTGGACCTGGCCGTTCGACAAGGCGAATACGACGGAAGGCTATTTTTATCCCGGTGAAAAGATCACGAAGCGGCCCATCGTCGAATACATGAACCTGGAGGACCCGGATCTCTCATTCGATTATTACCATACCTATTCCTTCTCTTTGCTGACGCTTCCTTTAGGGAAAGGCAGCTGCAGCCTGTCCATCCTTCTTCCCTCCCAGCATGAAGATCTCTACTCCTGGATTTCGACGCTGAACGGGAAGGTATGGGCGGAAGCCCTGGCCGGACGGAAAAAAGAGCGTGTAAGGATCACGCTGCCCAAGCTGGAAGGAACGGCCGGCCATTGTTCGTGGCGGCTCGATTCCGAGGAATTACCCGTCGGAGAGCCGCTCAATCCCTATTATTTCTGGCAGAAGAACGCCTTTTCGATGGACGAAGGGGGAGTCCATGCTTCGGCCGGTTCCTACAGGAGTCTCCGCGAGAAGAATCCGATTCAGACACGGTCCGCCGCCGCTGCCTTCAGCACGGCCTTCCGGGCCACCCACCCCTTCGTCTTCGTCCTGCATGACAGCCGGACGGGCATGATCCTGATGCTGGGCTACTATTACGGCTACGAGCCGACGCCCCAGGTCATCGATTGAAATCCCCGGTCCCCTACTCCAGCACGAGTTCCGTGAAGGACCAGGCGGGGGCGTCGACGGTGCAAAGGTCCTTGCGGACCGGCGCCTTCCCCTTCTTTTCCAGCACCTTGACGGCGTCCGGCTCGGACAGCGTGTTCATCGCCATCGGACCGTCGGCGACCAGGCGCGTCTGTGCAGCCGAGGTGAACCGGCGTCCGAGGGCGGACAGGTCGAAGACGGCCTTGCGCGCCGTGGCCGTACGGTTGCACACATAGAGGACAAGGCGGCGCCGGTCGCGGTCCCAGGCAGCCTGGACCTGGAAATCCTCCTCCATGCCGGGCGCATAGTCCGCGATCTGCAGGACACGCGCGGCCGGGGAATGCGAGAGGAACGCCATCGCACGGCCGGAAGCCGTCAGGAACGCGCCCTCCTTGGGCGTATCCATCGTGCACTGGCTGTGGGTGTTCGCCAGGTTGTTGAAATTCACGAACAGCATCTCGTCGCCCATCCGCTGGAATCCCATGAAGTTTTTCAGCAGGTTGAGGGCATACATCCACTTGCTGAACATAAAGGACTTCGTGGCCTCTCCGCGCTCCGCCATGTTGTAGGCGTCCCGTTTGCGGTCGGTGTTGTAAGCGAGCCACTCCGTGTCGCAGTATTTGATATCCGTGCCGTTGGCGGCGTTGTATGCGCGCACCTTGGCGATCATCGCCCGCGTCATCTTGTCAGCATCGGCCCGGTCGGCGAGGAAATCGATGTCCTTCCCGGCGATCCGCAGCATGTCGTCGAGCGCCTCGTGGAATCCCGGCCTTCCGGGACGGCCGCCATAGGAAGAAAGGCCGGTCTTGATGGTGGGATCCACCGCCTTCATCGCACGGGAATACACCACCGCCGCCAGGGCGTAATCATCGGCTTCGTACCAGCGGAACACCTCGTTGTCCAGTTCCCAGAACTGCACGCCGAAAGGCTCGGGGAAGCCGTGCGCAGCCCGCAGGTCCGCCATCGGATGCGTCCCGGCCGGCAGGTTGCAGTAGGCCACCCAGTCGGCCGCCGAACGGGCACCTTCGGAAAGGCTCATGAACTTCGGAAAACTGTAGTCCAGCCGGCTCTGCCCTTCCGGGAAATCCACGTCGTACTGCCGCTTGGAAGGATGGTAGACGTTCACGCACATCTGCATCTGCGCCCCGGCCGCCTTGCAGAGCATCGCGAATTCCGCCGTACCCACGTCGTTGTAGTTCAGACCGCCCCAGAAATAGGAATCGGTCGGGACCCGCTCCGAGAGCGGGCCCACACCCTCGCGCCAGTCATAGAACGAGGCGAAGCAGCCGCCGGGGAAACGGACCACTTTGGGGGCCAGTTGCTTGAAGATCTCGACGACCTCGGGACGCCATCCGTAGTAGTTGTCCGTCGCCTTGAGGGTGAAATCGTCCACGACAACCGTCGATTTCGGCGGGATCCACAGACTGAAGGTGGCATAGCCTTCGAACGACGGATTCTCGAACACGCACTCCCGGCGGGCGAACGTGTCCGCGACGGCCTCAAGCGGGATCACCGCGACCGGATCCTCCCACTTTCCCTGCGGGTAGATGCGGATTTCGGCGCCGACCGGGCCGCCTTCCGATCTGAGCATGCCGCCGAACGCGTACGTCTTTCCTTTGACGAGGTACTTCCCGTCCTGGGCCAGGGCGGCCCAGCGGGCATCTTCGTCATTGCGGACCCGCAGGCATTGCCTCCCGTGCCCGGATCCCCCTTCGACGGGCGCCAGGGTCACCTTCCGCTGCGGCGTCTCCGTGAGGAAGAAGGTATCCTCGTCCGCGATGCAGCTGCCCTTCCCCGGGGTACCCGGAGCGGCGTACCAACTGTTGTGTTCGTAGCCGCTGTGGTACCAGTCGAATTTGCTCCAGTCCTTCTCGTATCCCTTTTCGGGATGCGATTCGTCGAAATACAGGTCATACCAGGACTTGTTGATCGACCGGTACGGGAGGAAACGCTCAAAACTCCGGTTGAACAGCATCTCCCCGTACATCGCCTCCACCTGGAGACCGTAGCCCAGCTCGATGAAGTTGCCGTAGAGCAGCGGGCTCAGCGGTTCCCGGGAATACTCCGCGGCCGTCACTTTGTAAGGGTCGGCGACCGTGCCCCCGGGTGCGGCATGCAGGAGGGGACAAAGGGTCAGCAGCATCAAAACGGCGGCAAAGCCGCACCTGAAACCAGTCGGTCGATTCATGGTATGTCCTATTATAATATTCTGATTCTCAGTGCTTGAAGTGGCGCTCGCCGGTAAAGAGCATCGTGATGCCGTTCTCGTCGGCCTTCCGGACGGAGTCTTCGTCACGGATGCTGCCGCCAGGTTGCACGATGGCCTTCACGCCGTACTCCGCGGCCAGGGTGACGCAGTCGTCGAACGGGAAGAAACCGTCCGAGGCCAGCACGAGGCCTTCGCTGCGGATGTCGCGGCCTTCTTCGGAGAGCGTTTTCTCCGCCTGCTCGAGGGCGATCTTCGCCGAGCCGATGCGGTTCATCTGACCGGCACCGACACCGAGCGTCATCCCGTCCTTCACCACCACGATCGCGTTGGACTTGACGTTGCCGACGATCTTCCAGCCGAAGGCAAGGTCAAGCAGCTGGGCCGGCGTCGGCTTCACAGCGGTGACGCACTGCTCCGCCGAGACAGGCGCGCCGAAACGGTCGAGGTCCTGCACCAGCAGGCCGCCGTTCACGGAGACATACTGCTTCTGCACGGCATCGGACCGGGTCATGTCCACCCGCAGCACGCGCAGGTTCTTCTTGGTGCGCAGGAGCTCCAGGGCGTCCGGCGCGAAGGAAGGCGCCATGACGATCTCCAGGAAGATGGGCTTGAGCAGCTCGGCCGTCGCCAGGTCGACCTCGCGGTTGAAGGCGACGATGCCGCCGAAAATGCTGGTCTTGTCGGCCGCATAGGCCTTCTTCCAGGCGTCGAGGACATCGGTGCCCACGGCGGCCCCGCACGGGTTCATGTGCTTGAGGCCCACGGCGAACGGTTCGTCGAAGCAACGGACGATGTTCAGCGCGGCGTTCGCATCCTGGATGTTGTTGTAAGAGAGCTCCTTGCCGTTCAGTTGCTCAGCCGTTGCCAGCGAGAAGGGAACCGGCTGCAGGCTCTTGTAGAACATGGCATGCTGGTGCGGGTTCTCACCGTAACGGAGGCCCTGGCACGCATCGAATTCCAGGAACAGTTTCTCCGGAAGGCCGGCCTGGGCGCGCATGTACGTCGCGATGGCGCTGTCGTATTCGGCGGTATGGGTGTAGGCCTTGGCGGAAAGCTGCAGGCGGGTGGCCGGAGTCGTATCGCCGGTGGCGCGGATCTCGGCCAGCACGGTGGCATAGTCCTCGGGGTTCACGACGACGGTGACGGCCGCCCAGTTCTTGGCGGCGCTGCGCAGCATCGAAGGACCGCCGATATCGATGTGCTCCACGGCATCCTCCATCGTCACGTCCGGCTTGGCGATGGTCTCACGGAACGGATAGAGATTGACGCACACGAGGTCGATCTTCTCGATGCCGTTCGCGGCGATCTGGGCCATGTGGTCCGGGATGTCGCGGCGGGCCAGCAGGGCTCCGTGGATCTTGGGATGGAGCGTTTTCACGCGGCCGTCGCAGATTTCCGGGAAACCGGTCACGTCGCTCACGCTCACCACGGGGATGCCCGCTTCCTTCAACATTTTCATCGTTCCGCTCGTGGAGAGGATCTCCCAACCGAGTTCGGACAAGCTCCGGGCGAATTCCACCACCCCGCGCTTGTCGCTGACACTGATCAAAGCTCTCATTGTATGGTTCGTTTAAGAAATTTCTTGGTTGAAAAGCCGGCGGAGCGTTTCGACATACAGCCGGTGCTCGATCCGCTGGCCGATGCGGTGGACCTCCTCCGGGTCATTCCCTTCATAGGGGAACGCCTCCTGGGCAAGGATCCGCCCGCCGTCCAGGCTGGCATCTACGAAGTGGACCGTGATTCCGTACACCTTCACGCCGTAGGCAACCGCCTGTTCGACGGCATGCGCCCCCCGGAACGCGGGAAGCAGGGAAGGGTGGATGTTGACGATGCGTCCGCCATAGGCGTCCAGCAGGACGTCCGAGAGGATGCGCATGTAGCCGGCCAGGCAGATGAAGTCCACGCCGGCCTCCCGGAGCCGGGAGACGATCTCCTGCTCGTACGCCGCCTTGGACTCATAGGATTTCGGAGAGAACACGAATGACGGGACCCCCAGCCTTTCCGCGCGCTCGATGACCGCCGCGCCGGGCCGGTCACAGACCATCAGCACCGCCTCCGCGGGCAGGGTGCCGTCGGCGCACGCCCGGGCGATGGCCTCGAAATTCGAGCCCGCGCCGCTGGCGAATATGGCAAGCCGGCGTTTCATCACAGGATCACGACGCCGGGACGGTCCGTCACGCGGCCGATCACCGTGGCCCGGTCGCCGAAGGCGGCGAGACGCTCCTGCGCCTCGGGAACCTGCGCGGCGTCCATGGCGAGGACCATGCCGATACCCATGTTGAAGATATTGAACATCTCGCGGTGCGGGATGCGGCCCTGTGCCTCCAGGAAACGGAAGATCGGGAGGATCTCCCAGGTCCCTTCCTGGATTTCGATACCCTGGCCTTCCTGCAGGATGCGGGGGATGTTCTCGTCGAAGCCGCCGCCCGTGATGTGGGCGACGCCGTGTACGTCGCAGTGGCGGATGACATCCAGCACCTGCTTCACGTAGATGCGGGTCGGCGTCAGGGCCACCAGGCCGAGCGGGGCGCCCGCCGTGCGGGGTGCGGAAGGATCGCCGTCCGTCGAGACGGAACCGTCCAGTTCGGGATAGGCCTTGTGCAGGTCGAGCCCGGCGTCGGAGAAAATCTTGCGGACGAGGCTGAACCCGTTGCTGTGGACGCCGGTGGAGGCGATGCCCAGCAGCACGTCGCCCGCCTTCACGCGGGTGCCGTCGATCAGGCGGGCCTTCTCGACCACGCCCGTCGTGTAGCCGGCGATGTCGTACTCGCCGTCGGCGTACATGCCCGGCATCTCGGCCGTCTCACCGCCCACCAGGGCGCATCCGGCCTGCCGGCAGCCCTCGGCGACACCGGCCACGATGGCTTCCACCACCTCCGGCCGCGTCTTGCCCTGGGCGACATAATCCAGGAAGAAGAGGGGCTCCGCCCCCTGTGCGAGCACATCGTTGACGCACATGGCTACGGCGTCGATACCGATGGTGTCGTGTTTGTCCATCGCGAAAGCGATCTTGAGTTTCGTCCCGACGCCGTCGGTGCCGCTCACCAGGACCGGCTCCTTCACGCCGAGCGAGGAGAGGTCGAACATCCCGCCGAACGCGCCGATGTTCCCCATCACGCCCGGACGGGCCGTGGATGCCACATGCTTCTTGATCCGCCGTACGACGTCGTAGCCTGCCTCGAGGCTGACGCCTGCCTTTTCATAATCGACTGCCATAGTTCTGTGCGTTGCGGACGAAAAACCGTCCGGAATGCAAATGTACGCATTTCGGACGGTAACTGCAAGGAAATCATCGGCAGCTTCCTACAGGGCGATGAGCGGGCGCGTCAACGCGTCTTTCAGCTCCTCGTCGTAACGGAGCCGGACGCGGATCCCGGCCTCCTGGAAATGGTACCGGGCGGCGATCCTTTCCTCGAGCAGGGGCACGATCTCATCCTTCTTGAGGCGCAGGTACGTTTCCTTGTCCATTTCGATGGCCTTCTGCAGGGCATCCAGTTGCTCGGTCATCGTGCCGGCCAGGCCGTCCTCCTCCAGTTCCTTCTTCATCTGGTCGAAGAGAGCCTTGGCGGAAGAGCGGTAGTCGAAGTCCTGCGTCTTGGCGAAGGCGATGAAATCCTCATAGTCCGCGTCGGAGAGGCGGAAATCCGCATCGGCCTCGGGGTGGCTGCGGACGTACCGGAGCGTGTATTCGCTCGGGACGGAGCTGTAGTTGAACAGCGACAGGGCGAGCCGGCTATAGGTGTGCGGTTCCAGGACGACGTCGGGCGTGATGCCGCCGCCGTCGCGGACGGTCCGTCCCCCGGCCGTCTTGAACTCATGCGTAAGCGAATCGGGAATCTGGAGCGCCTCGCCGTCCTCGCCGCGGTTCGCGTAGTCGATGGCCTGGACGCAGCGGCCGGACGGGGTGTAGTACTTGGCCGTCGTCACCTTCAGCTGCCCGTTGTAGGGCAGGGGCCGGATGCTCTGGACGAGGCCTTTCCCGAAGGTGCGCTGCCCCATGATGGTCGCGCGGTCCAAGTCCTGCAGGGCGCCGGAGACGATCTCCGAAGCCGAGGCCGAGAAGCGGTTGACCAGCACGACGATCGGAATCTCCGTGTCGATGGGATGGGTGGTGGTGCGGTATTCACGGGTCTCGAGGGAGTTGTTCCCCCGGGCGGAAACGACCAGGGAACCCTTCGGGACGAAGAGCGAGACGATCGAGACGGCTTCCTGCAGGACGCCGCCGCCGTTGCCGCGCAGGTCCAGCACCAGCTTCTCCATGCCCTGCGCCTTGAGGGAGAGGAAGGCCTCGCGGACGGCACCGGAGACATTCTCGGTGAAGCCGCTCTGGTAGATGTAGCCGGTCTTTCCGTCGGACAGCATCCCGGCGTATTCCACGTCGGGCAGATGGATCCGCTCCCGGGTGATCTTGACGTCGACGGTGTCGGCCGTACGCACCTTGTGCACCCGGAAGGTGACGGAAGTGCCTGGCTTTCCTTTCATCCGGTCGGAAGACTCCTGCGAGGTGAGTCCCGCCGTCGTCGCGCCGTCGATGGCGACGATCTCATCGCCGCAGCGCAAGCCGGCCCGGGCAGCCGGAGACCCGGCATAGGGTTCGTCGATGATGACGGGACCGTTCCGGTCGGGCTTGTAGATGATGGCGCCGATGCCTCCGTAAGTCTTGGCGATCATCATCTGGAGGTTTTCATTCTCTTCTTCCGGAATATATACGGTGTATGGGTCCAGTTCTTCCAGCATCGCGTCGATGCCCGCCAGGCTGATGCGGTCGACGGGCAGGGAATCCACATACGAGCGGTTGAGCTCCTTGAGCACCGCATTGTGGATCTCCGTCCATTTGCCGAGCTTGAAGGCGTTCGACTGGCCGTAGGCGGCGGTCACCGCCAGCGCGGCCAGCGCGGCCAAAACAAATCTTCTCATTTTCATATCGCCGAATTTGTGCAAAAATATAAACTTTTTCGTAGGTTTGTACAAGATAACACTTCCCGCCTATGCAAAGAATCGCTTTCCTGCTGTGCGTATTGCTCCTGATGCCGGCCGTTCCGGCCCGGACGCAGGCGCCCACGAAGACATCCTCCGGCAAAACATATGCCGCAGACGCGGAATTCCCGCTCGCCGACGACCATTTCAACGCCCTGTACGGCCGCGCCGACGGCATCTACGCCTGGGAACACTGGCACGGCAGCGTGCGTCGCTGGCAGAAACGGTTCCGCTCCGACCTGGAGAAGACGCTCGGCCTCGACCGGATGCGCAGCGAGATGAAAGGATTCGTCCCGACGGCCCGCCAGATCGACAGCGAAGACCTGGGCTTCGCGACCCGCGAACGGTGGGAAGTCTGGACGGAGCCGGACGTGCTGCTGCCCGTCGTCGTCCTGCGGCCCGCCGGCGTTACGGGGCCGCTGCCCCTGATGATCACCCCGCACGGCCACTCCAAGAACACGGAACTGTTCGCCGGGGTCTACTGGAATGAAAACGACCGCGTCCTGGCGGAAGACGGGGAACGCAATATCGCGCTCCAGGCGGTCCGCGAAGGGTTTCTCGCCATCGCCCCGACGGCCCGCGCCTTCGGGAAGACCCGCACGCGTCAGGACCTGAAGGCCGACGCGACCAGTTCCTGCCACGACTATATGCTGCACGACCTGCTGATCGGGCGCACCCCGGTGGGGGAACGCGTCTGGGACATCATGAAACTCATCGACTGGGCCCTGGCGGACCTGGGCGCCGATCCGGACCGGATCGTCGTCTCGGGGCATTCGGGCGGCGGAACGGCCACCCTCTATGCCGGTGCGGTGGACACGCGCATCGCCGTCTGCATCCCCTCGGGCGCCTTCTCCTCCTATGAAGCCAGCATCGGAAACATCCGCCACTGCGAGTGCAACTACCTGCCGGGCATGCTGAACCTGGGAAACATGGGCGACGTCGCCGGCCTGGTCGCCGGGCGGAACCTGCTCATCATCCAGGGGAAGGACGACACGATCTTCCCGCTGGAGGCTGCGAAGGCGGAGTTCCGCAAGACGGAAGCCATCTTCAAGGCGGCCGGACAGGGCGCCTGCGCCCTGGCGGTGGGCGACGGCGGGCACCGGTACTACAAGGCACCCGCCTGGAAATTCATTCACGAACATCTATGAAACTGATCTTTGCGACAGGCAATCCCGGCAAACTGCGGGAGGCCCAGGAGATCCTGGGCGAAGGATTCGAACTGGTAACGCCCGCCCGGATGGGCATTACGGAAGACATTCCCGAAACGGCGGACACCCTGCAGGGAAACTCGCTGCAGAAGGCGGAATATCTGTATGATCGTACCGGCTGCGACTGCTTCGCGGACGATACGGGGCTGGAAGTGGACCTGCTGGGGGGCGCCCCCGGCGTGCACACGGCCCGATACGCCGGCGAGAGCAAGGACTTCGGGGCGAACATGGACAAGTTGCTGCGGGAGATGGCCCTCCGCGAACGCGAGGCCGCCGTCGCCCGGACTTACGGGTTCCACACCCCCGGCGTCGACCGGAAGGCCCGGTTCCGCAGCGTCGTCACGCTGATCCTCGGCGGAAAGCCGCATTTCTTCGAAGGCGTGATGGAAGGGCGGATCGCCCTGCAGCGCTCCGGCAAGGGCGGTTTCGGGTACGACCCCGTCTTCATCCCGGACGCATATCCCGGCCAGACCGCCGCCGACATCACCGAGGAGCAGAAGAACGAAATCTCACACCGGGGGAACGCCCTCCGGGCCATGGCCGCCTTCCTCCATGAAGGAAAAAGTTGAGCTGATCGTCCTCGGCCACACCAAGTTCCGGGAGCATTCCGTCGTCCTCCACACCCTCAGCCAGGCGTACGGACGGCGGGGTTTCCTGGTGCGGGTCGGTCCGAAGAGCGCCATGACCCTCTTCCTGCCGCTGAACCTGGTGGAAGCGGAGGTCTCTCCCAATCCCCGTTCCTCCCTCTGGCACGCCGGCAGCTTCACGCTCCTGGACCCGCTGGAAGGCATCCGCAGGAACCTGTACAAGAATTCGATGACGCTCTTCATGAGCGAAGTCCTCTACCGGGTGGTGAAGGAAGACACGAACGAGGAAGGCTTGGCGGACTGGCTGAAGAAGCAGATCCTCACGCTGAACGCCCTGGAAAGCGATTTTTCCAACTTCCACCTGCTCTTCCTCCTGTCGCTGTGCGGCATCCTCGGATTCGCTGCCGACCCCAAGGGGCTCGCCCCCTTCGCCGGCGGGCAGCTCCGGCACATCGACGCCCTCCTTACGCTGCCGTTCGAGGAGGCGCTGCTCTATCCGCTCCGCGGGGAAGACCGCAGCGGGATCGCCCGCGCCGTCCTCGCCTACCTCGAGCACCACACCGAATCGGCCATCCGCATCCGCTCGCTGGATGTCCTCCACGACCTTTTCAACGACTGACCCCATGCACCACACTGCATTAACGAGCCTGACCGCCGCCCTCCTCCTGGCAGCGACGGGCGCATTGCAGGCACAGACCCCTGCAGAGAAGACGCTGACCGTACGGCAACGCTACCTGAACATCCCCGTTTCGCACGCCGTGGGGCGCGCTCCCCTGTCGATGCAGCCTGAGGGCGGTTCCGTCCTGAACGTGGAGGTGCGCATCGCGGAAGGCGAACCCGAATACTGGGTCTTCAAGGACCTGTCCGCCTGGCAGGGCCGCCGCCTCACCCTCCGCTACGGCGGCACGCAGGAGGCGCTGGACAAGGTCTTCCAGGCCGACACCATCGTCGGACAGGCGGCGCTGTACCGTGAACGCCTGCGCCCGCAGTTCCACTTCACGACGCGGCGCGGCTGGACCAACGACCCCAACGGGCTGGTCTGGCATAACGGGGTCTACCACCTTTACTACCAACACAATCCATACGACAGAGACTGGGGGAACATGCACTGGGGACACGCCGTGAGCCGCGACCTGGTACACTGGGAGGAACAGGACGATGCCCTCTTCCCGGACGCGCTGGGCACGATGTTCTCCGGATCGGCGGTCGTGGACAAGGACAACACCAGCGGCTGGGGCACCGCGCAAAACCCGCCCATCGTCTATGCCTACACCGCCCACGGGGCGCGTCAGATACAATGCATGGCTTACAGCCTCGACGGCGGCCGTACCCTGGTCAAATACGCAGGCAACCCTGTCATCGACTCGGGCATCCGCTGGAACAGCGGTGACACCCGCGACCCGCGCCTGCTCTGGTACGCGCCGGGGAAGCACTGGGTCATGGTGATCTTCGAGCGTGGCGGGCATTCCATCTACACGTCCCAAGACCTCAGGAGCTGGACTTGGCAGAGCCACTTGCCGGGCTTCTGGGAATGCCCCGACCTCTTCGAACTGCCGGTGGACGGCGATCCTTCCCGGACGAAATGGGTGATGTACGGTGCTTCCGGTTCCTATCTGACGGGCGATTTCGACGGGAAGACCTTCACACCGGACGGGCCGAAGCGGCACTACACCGCCGGGAAGATCTATGCAAGTCAGACGTTCTCCGACACCCCGGACGGACGGCGCATCCAAATCGGCTGGGGACAGATCGAGCAGCCGGGCATGCCGTTCAACTGCCAGATGCAGCTGCCCACGGAGCTGACGCTCCGCACCACGAAAGACGGCATCCGCCTCTGCAGCCGGCCGGTGACCGAGGTCGAAGGCCTCCTGCACCGGCAGTTCACGGCGGAAGGACCGCTGGACGAAGCGGAAGCCTCCGCTGCACTCAATGCGTATGCCGCCGCGGACGGCCTGCACATCCATGCCCGGCTGCACCTGCGATACGCCACATCCGCCGGGCTCATCCTGAACAACGAGCACCTGGTGCTGTACGATGCCAGCCACGACACCGTGAACGGGTGGTTCTACGGCCTGCAGGACCCGGCATCCATGGCCTTGGAAATGGATGTCTACATCGACCGCACGGGCGTGGAAGTCTTCCTGGACGGAGGCTTGTTCAGCTGGTCGGCGCAACGCCGCACCGACGGCGACCGGAGCGGATTCCGGTTCTGGGGCACGGAAATCAGCATCTCCGACCTCCGCATAGACACGGTAGACAGTATCTGGAACGACCGGCCGCTAACGGAATCCCGATGACGATTCGCGGACTTTGAGGTTCACCTCCACCGTCGCGGAAGAGGGTTCCCCACCTGTACGGACCGCTTCGAGGAAGGACCGGGCGGCCAACTGCCCGAGGATGTCGGGGTGGAGTTCCAGCGAACTCATGGACGGGGACATCAACGCATCGAAGATTTCATTCGCCGTACCGACGATGCCGAAGCGGTCCGGACAGCGGAGGCCCCGTTCCCGGGCGGCTTCGATGGCCCCGAGGGCGGAGAAGTCGCCGGCGCTGTACAGGGCGTCGCAGCCCTTGTCGATGGCCTTCAGCCCGTTCTCGAACCCGGTCTCGCGGACGATCGTGTCCAGGAAGATGATGTCTTCGTCAACGGGCCGGCCGGCGTCCAGCAGGGCCTGTTTGTAGCCCCGCAGGCGCTCGCGGTACAGGTCGGTGTTCATGTAACCGGCCAGCATCCCGATCTTCCGGTATCCCTTCTCGATCAGGTGGCGCGTGGCTTCGTAGCCGCCCCGGAAATTGTCGTTGACGATCTTCGCGCCGGGGAGGTCGTAGAAGACGCGGTCGAACTGCACCAGCTTGATCCGGGACGGGACGATGGCGCGGATGTGCGACGAGTCCGGGTCCTCGATGGAATGGGACATGATGATGCCGGCGACCTGGCTGCGGATCAGGGCCTTGAGCACCCGTTTCTCGTCCTGTAGCCGCTCGGAGGTCTGGCAGATGATCACGCTGTAACCGGCCTGGTTGAGTTCCCGCTCCGCGTGGCTGATCACGTTGGCGAAGAACTGCCGGTTGATCCTGGGGACGACGATGCCGACCGTCTCGGTCACCCCCTTCCGGAGCGACGTGGCGATCGGGTTGTTTTCGTACCCGCACTGCTTCGCTTCACGCAGGATACGCCTGCGGGTCTCCTCCTTGACCAGCTCGCTTCCGGAGAGGGCGCGTGACACGGTCGAGGCGTTGACACCGAGACGGCGCGCGATGTCGCGGATGGTCGGTTTGCGGGGTGTCATTGCAGCATCAGTTTCCAGTCGCCGGAGTAGTACGCCTTGTTCAGGCGCATCAGCGACGCGGTGTCCCCTTCCCGGACGAACTTGTCCTCCAGGTCCTTGTACAGATAGAACTGGAACCACCAGCCGTCGTGGTAGCGCTCGCGCAGCGTGTTCGGGCTCAGGAGCTTGGCGTACCACAGCACAGGGATGTCGTAGGCGCGGGCCACTTTGAGGGCGTCCTGCGTCCGCTTCCACATCCCGTTCGCAACCTTCTTGAACAGCTTCGTGTAGTCCTTGTACTTCATCTTCGAGACATCCAGCACCTCGCACTTGTCGTCCAGGCCGAGTTCGAAGAGCGACACCTCGAATTCGTATTCCTTGTCGCCGTCCAGGTCGTACTTGACCGCGTCCAGGAAGCCGTTTTCGTTCTCGTCGAGGTATTCCACCGTGGCGCAGGACTTGGGCATCGTGCCCTGGAAGGTCCGGTTGTAGCCCTGGTAGTAGAGCGTGTTCTGGTCGATGCGCCAGACACCGCGCTCGGCGCCGTACAGGTGGATGCGTCCGTCGAACCGGCCGACATAGATGTCGCCGCCGCCGGAGAAGTCCGTGTCCCACTCGCCCCGGTCGCCCGACACGTCGGCCTGGCCGTGGTTGTCGACGCCGCCCTTGCCGGCACCGATCGGGAAGGGATTCCGGTCCTCATACAGTTCCACGCGTTCCCAGCGGCCGCAGTCGTCGTCCTCGTCCCAGGTGAAGCGGGCGGACGTCCACTGGCCGGAGAAGGCCTTGTCGAAGGCCTGGTAGCGGTCCGGATAGATCAGCTCGGTCAGCTGCCGGAAACGCGGGTCGGGGAAGAAGCGGTCCGCCTCCGGAAGGCCGCGCATGTTGCGGAGCGGATGGACGCAGTCGGTATACTCGAATCCCTTCTTCGCCGAATAATGGAGGGTCATGTCGAAGTCGAAGTCGTTGCCGGCGGCATTGTCGTTGTCCATGTCGATGCCCATCGAGAACCAGCCCATCCAGCCCTGGTGCTGCGACAGGGCGTAGCCCGCCTTCTCCGCTTCCGGGTCGGGAAGGGGATTGTCGCAGAAGCGCACCGCCATCTCGGTGAGGCCGTCGCCGTCGTAATCATAGAAGAGGAAGGGATTCTCCCAGTTGAAGCGCAGGTCTTCGAGGACATCCGGGATCCGATGCGTCTTCAGGAACGTGGAGTTGCCGCTGTAGTCGGTGTAGAAGTCCGACAGGCCGTTCTTCTCCCAGCAGAGGAGGGTGAGGTCCGACCAGTTGATGTAGTTGAACACGCCGTCCTTGTCATCGTCGAAGACATACATGAAGTTCGGGTTCTTCCGCCCGAATTTGGGATAGTCGATGATCAGCTGCAGGTCGGTGACACCGTTGCCCGTCAGGTCGGCGAACTTGACGATCAGGTCGTACGCCCCGTCCTTGTCGCGGTCGACGAGCAGGCAGTCGTTCACGGTGTCGCCTTCCAGGGCGCCTTCCTTCATGTTCCCGTCATCGTCCAGCCACAGGATGGGAATGCCGTCCGCGATGTAGCTTTTCACCGCGTCCTGGCGGCCGTCGCCGTTGAGGTCCAGGAATTCGGGGTTCTCTCCGACCGGCGCCCGGAACGGGATGATTTTCAGGCGCTGGTTCCAATAGGTCTGGGCCGGAGCCGCCAGGGCCGGCAGGAGAAGGGCGGCAAGAAGGATGATCTTTTTCATGACGCTGTCGATCCGTTAAAACTGAGGTTCTTTGTTGTATTCCATTCGTTCGGGCTTCACCCATTCCTCGTCAGGAGCGATCTCGTAAGGAAGCCGGAAGACATTCCCCTTCGAATCGGCGAAGAAGAAATGAGAAATCGAGAACACGTCCGAATTGCCGTCAGCCCAGAAGCACCAGAACGGATCCTTGCAGTCGACCGGACGGCGGACATAGCAGTGGTTGAACGGAGAATTGGCGGTATACCGGATGGCCAGTTTCCAGGTCTTCCCGTTGTTGCGGCTGACCCAGGATTCCACCTCTCCGCCCTGGCCCCACTTCTGCGGGCCGGGCGCGGTCGGTGCGATGACCGTCCACGTTTTCCCGTCGACCCAGATGGAGCCGGAATCGTAATTGTTGGTGGAGTTGGTAATATGGCTGAATTCCCATTTCCGGCCGTTCCAATGAGCGGTGAACCATTCCCGCGGACCGTGTTTCGGGCCGGGCTGGTGGCCGTAGCTGGTCACATAGAGGATGATCGGATTCCCTTCCGTGTCAAAGTTGACATCTTTGATGTAGCAGTTCTGCCCGTTGTGCTCCACGTCGAGGATCTTGCACGGGGAATTCCGGTCGGTGACCGGAAGCTGGATGGGCGTGCCGTCCACCAGCGTCCAGTGCTCGCCGAAATCGGTCGTCTGGAGGAAGTAGATGTTGGTCCGGGTGTCGCAGTTGCCATCCAGGTGCCGGTTGAACGCCGTCACCAGCTTGTCGCCGCAGCGGCCCGAGACTTGGTAGTGGCCGGACTTGGACTCGCCCAGTTCCGGGTCGACAATACTGGCCAGCTGGCGGTATTCCGTCCAATGGACGCCGTCCGGGGATGTCTGGTAGAAAAGCTGCCGGACGCCGTCGTAACGGGTTTCGAACAGGAAATGCCCCTTCCCTTCCACATAATACGGCTGGGGATAGGCCATGATGCTGCCCTTGCCCATAAGATCGAACGCACTGATATCGAACGGTTTGCGGGAGCGGTAGCGGAATCCGTGCCGGGCATTGCCCCTTCCCGCCACATACACCCAGAGATAGCCTTCCGGATCGATCAGCAGGACCGGGTTGTCGTGCGGATCGTTCACCTTGCCCTTGTCATAGACGACCGTCGGCTTCTGTACCATCCCGGTCTTGTGGTCGTAGCAGCTGATCATGCAGAGCAGGTGCCGCTGCTTTTCTTCCGTCGTGCCACCGAAGACGAAGAACGTCTTGTCCACCGCCGCGCTATAGATGGCCAGCGGACGGTGCTTCACCGTATAGGTACCGAAAGCACCGGAATACTTGGACCCGTATTCGCTTTTCTGGCCGAGGTCGAACCAGATCGGGCGGAAGCCATCCACCTTCGTGTTGTTGAGCGCACCGGGCTCCTGCGCGCACAGGCAGAAACCTGCCAGAAGGGCGAACGCCCCCAGGAACAGTCTCTTCATAGGCATCTTCATTCTTTATTTCACTTCCTTTATTTCACTTCAACTGTCAGCGGCTGCGCGATGCGCAGGGCTGCGTCACGCAAAACCGCCTTCCACGCCTCGAAATCCTTTACGGGGGTATTCCCTCCCTTCTCCGCAGGCAGGGCCTTCGTCCAGCCGCTGCCGAACCAGTAGGTGAATTCCGAGCCGGGCGCATAGGCGCAGGAGCCCAGCAGATGGCCGGTGGCTCCGTCCGAGATCGGACTGCCGTCCGGATTGAGCGTCACGTAAGCCGCCCGGTCGAAACCGCCGGGACGCAGGACGCCGCAGAAGATGAGGCCGTGCCGCCGGTCGGCGCTACCGCCCAGGTCGGGATATGCCAGGATTCCCTCCCCTGCGTCGATGAAGCCGTCGTCCGGGTTCTCCTTGTGGACGACGATGCCCGCCGCCGCCGTCGCGCCCGACGACAGGCCGTCATAACGGACGACCACCTTATTTAAATAAGAGCCGGCGTCCAGGGACAGGAGCCGGGTCTCCACGACCGCCGTGTCGCTCCCCACCGTTTCCGGGCCATACGTCAGCCGGACGGTGAAACGGAGCGGACCGTTGTCGAGGATTTCATACTCCTTGTAGCACCAGGGATAGACGATCTCTCCGCCATTCAGCAGGGCGGAGGTCCCGCAGCCCAGCGTCGGGCCCACTTCGTACACATCCATGCCGTTTCCGTTGTCTGCATGGATGCTCTTGCCCTTGCGCTGGAGCCGGTAGCGCTCGTCCACCACCGGGTAGCGGACGCTCTTGGTGAACACGTCGTACCCGAACGAACGGGCGCCGGAAGCCTGGAGCCGGGGACCGAACGCCCGGAAGGCCGTCCGGTCGTTTTCCCAGGCGATGTCGTCCAGCCGGTCGTCGCGGTGGGAGCCGCAGGCCACGGTGTCGAACACCGGAGCCGGGTCGCCGGCCTTGCCGCAGACGAGCCGGTAGGCCGCTTTTCCGCCGGCAGGCACGTCGGCCCGGAAGACCAGCTTTCCGTCATAGGTCAGCTGGAACGGAACCGCGCCGCCTTCGCCGTCCTGCAGGGAAAACGTCCTTCCGGCGGGAAGGCCGAGCCCGTCCACGGGAACTTCCACCATTTCGCCCAAGCGGTCGAAATCACTCGGATTGGAAACCACGATCCGGCGCTGGACGCAACAGCCCGCCGACAGCGACATAAGCAGGACTCCCATCACGAAAAGGAGCCATCCGCCTGAATATCTGAAGCGATTCATACCCAATTTGCAATCGTTTGCATTTACCCGTAGAATAAAACCCTTTTCGCAAATATATAACTTTTTATCAATTCTGCAAACGATTGCAGAAAAAAACGGATGAAAAGGAAAAACCGGAGCGCCGCTTCGGAAAACGGGCTCCGGGAAAAGCGTTTCCGGAAAGTGCGCCGCGCGTCAGCGGCCCGCTTCCGGCGTGGGATTGTCGTACTTTCCGTCAAGGACGTCGCGGACGGCCTGCAGGTATCCGAAACCATGCATGCGGTCCGGCAGGAGGTAGCTGCCCTCCACCCATTCGTTCCAGGCGTTGATCATCATGAAACGGGGCTGGTCGGTATGCGCGTCCATGTACTCCTTGGCCTTGGCCAGGAACGCGGCGAACGCCTGCGGGGTTTGGTTGTAGCGGGTGCAGTCGCCGGGACCCTTGCCCGGGAACCGGGGCGTGTCGTCCCAGCCGATCGAGACGCACGGGAAGACAGGCACGTCGAACGCCGCGTCCCACTGCTTGCGGATTTCGATCGACTCCTTGCCGTAGAGCAGGTAGTCCTCGTGGAAGCCGCCCATGTTGTACAGCGCTTCGCTGTTGATGCCCAGCGCGGCGATGTTCTGCTGCATCCGCCGGATGGTCTCATCGGACATGCGGTAGCCGCCGCCCTGGATCTCCTGCAGGTGCAGGTCCGGGAAACCGGCTTTCTTGACCTCCTCACGGAAATACGCCATCGCCTTGGCCGCCTCGTCCAGGGAGCCGAAGCTGCGGATGAAGTTGCCGATCGAGAAGATGCCCAGCACCGGGCAGCCGTCGATCTTCACATACTCGGGCTGCGTGAAATACTGGGAGATGACGCGGGCGACCACCTTCTTGAACTGGTCCCAGTCCACGTCGGGGTTGAAGAGACGCTCTTCGTTGTCGCCCCACTTGTGATAGTTCCAGTAGTTGTACTTCACGTCGTGGTTGGCCCACATGATGTAGAAGTTCATCTTGCTGTGGCTCGGTGCGCCCAGGAAACCGTCGTTCAGCGCGCTTTCGAGATACGGGCCGCTGTATCCTTCCGGGTCGTTGTACCAGTACCAGTCGTAGATGAAGGTGTTGATGCCGTACTTGAGGGCGGTCTGGATCCATTTCTCCACCACGACGGGGTCGTTGTCCATTTCATACCCCCAGAGCGGCTGGCGGGGCTGGTAGTGTTCGGGGAAACGCTTATCTCCCTGCTTGATCACCTCCCATTCGCCGATACCCTCTTCCCAGAGCCACTTATGGGCCAGCGGGTCATCATGGCAGGAAGGCCAGACGTAGGCACAGACATACGTCTTTTCTTCGTTCTTCTTCTCTTGCGGACCGGCGCAGGAAACGGCGCAAAGGACGGCCGTGGCCAGCAGCGCACCCAGGGCCAGTTTGCAGGTTCGATTCATTGTTCTGATCATTGGATTGTATGATATGTTTAAACTATGGTTCTTCATACCACGAGGGTACGCCCTCGGAAAAGAGAGCCGCAAAATGCCCCCACCCCTTGTCTTTCAGGTAGGTCTCCCGAGTCCCCTTCGGGATATAGACGCGGGTCAGTCCGGCCGCATCCGTCACCATAGGGCCGTCCTTCGGATCGTACAGATCGGCGGGTATGGCGGGAGGTGTCTTGGGAAGCAGGACGAGTTCCTTCAGGGAAGACAGGCCATACAAGCCATGGGCATCCACAGAAATGACGCTGGACGGAATGACGATGCGTTCGATGGAGGTGCCGGACAAGGCATACTCCCTCAGCGCGATCAGGCGGCTCGGCAAAACGATCTCGGTCAGCGAACAGTTCTTGAACAACTCGGCATTCAGGAGTGAAAGCTGTGCGGGAAGGTGAACGGACGTCAGCGCCACGCACCCTTCGAAAACGCCTCGTCCCAGCTCTACCGCACTCTCCGGAAGCACGATGCCCGGGAGAGCAGTGCACCGGGAGAAGGCTTGGTTGGCAATCTGCCTCCATCCCTCTCCCAGGGAAATGTCGCCAAGTGACGTACAACCGCGGAAAGCGAACTTTCCGATCACCGCCCCATCCTTGACAGAAGCCAGCGACAGCGTTTTCAGCCTCACGCAGGACTCGAAGGCGCTTTCTCCGATGGAAACCATCTTCTCCCCCAGGGAAACGACACTCAGCGACGTGCCGGAGAAGGCTTTATTCTGGATTGTCTCCAGGTTCTTGGGGAAAAGCACCGTCTTCAAATTGGGGCAGGATATGAACGCCTGGGAACCGATCACGCGCGTATCATCGGAGAAGTAGACGGTTTCAAGGGAGGTGCAGCCGCCACATAGGCCTATAGGGATGGATTCAAGTCCGGGGAGCATGAGATAGCCGAGGGAACGGCACCCTGCGAACGCATAGTTGCCCAGGACGCGCAGTGCTGCCGGAAGGGTGAACGAAATGATTTTCCCGCATCGGGCGAAGGCGCTTTCACCAATCTCCTCCACCGGGCCGGAGAAGGTCAGCGATGCCAGCTCACTGCAGTCGGAGAATGCCGACGGCCCGATGCGGCGCACGGAAGGAGGCAGATCCAGCGCTTTCAGGCTGGAACACGCCTGGAAGGCGTCTTCCTCCACTTCCACGACCGTTTCCGGCAAGGGGCAGACGGCCAGGGACGAACAGCCCTGGAAGGTACCCTTCCTGATACGGGTGGTAGAAGAAGGCAGGATGACCTCCTGCAGCGTTCTGCATCCCCGGAAAGCTTCCGCACCGATGAAATCAAGTCCGGGCGGGAATTGGATGGCCTCCAGGGAGCCACAACCGGAGAAAGCTTCCGCACCGATGTCCGTCAACTGGTCCGGGAGCTCGACCCGCTGCAGGTCCAGGCACTGTGCGAATGCCTGCTCAGGGATCCGCTGGATTTGTGCAGGGAAGGTGACCGTGACAAGGTTGGAGCCGCTGAACGCGCCGCTCTGAAGGGATTTCAATCCCGTGAAGAAAGCGAACTCGTCGAAAGAAGTGATCGAGATGTTGTCCTTGAAAGCCAGCCCGATATCCGTGACGGCGGCCGCTTCTTCCTCCGAAAGCTCTCCATCGCCGTCGGTATCCCAATGCTTCGTGCAGATCCGACGGATTTCCGGATCCCGGAAAGCGATGAAACGGTCGCCGGGCCTGCGGCCGTAGACCGGCCGGATTTCCAGATCCGTTTCACGCGGCATCGGGATCAATTCCACGGAGGGAGGGGCGCTCGCATTCATCCAGGACGCATGGAAGGCCAAGGCTTCCCCCGGATCCGACGCCGGTGAAGAGGTCCAGAAAGCGCTCTCCTTCGCCGGAGAGGCAGCGTCCGGGAAGCGGGGAGGAAGGGAGATCGCCCTCCCGTTGATGCGGCTCCGGACGGTGAATCCTCCGGAAACGGTATGGGAAGGAATGAAATCGCAATTGTCCAGCAGTTCCTGGACCTCTTCGCGGGTAGGAAGCCGCCAGCCCCCCTTCCAGTGTACGGTGGCAGCGTCCCGGTCCCGGTCCAGATTGCCGGATACAGACCCTTGCAGCGGCGCCCCGCTTGTCGAGGCGGCACCCCAGGCATATGTCAGTGGCGGCAAGGTTTCACCGGTTCCGTCCGGATTGCCCATTCCGATGCTCTGGTCCGCCCACATGACGGAAAGGCCCAGGTCGACATAGGACGTAACGATCGACTCCCTGTCCAGGAGGTCGAGCTCGAAGGAAAGGAGGTCCCCATACAGCGTAACGACCTTGTCGCCCGCCATATGACGGAAGTACCCCCGCACATAGTAAGTCGTCGCGGGCATGAGGCCTTCCAGCAGAACCGAGAAGGTCTTGTCCTTGGTTTCGGCCTTGACGACCGTCGCATCGGCAGATGCGAAGGAGGGATTCGGATCGGTGGAGGAGAGCAGTACGCCCTGTTCGAGAGGCTGGCTCAGGGCCGGACTCACTTCCACCCTGACTTCCACGCTCCGGGCGGAACGCGTCAGGACCGACCGGGTCTGCACACCCGTCAGGTCGGCAAATTGGAGTTGCACCGTCCGGTTTTCGCCCAACCGCACGAAGGACTCCTGAGGCAGCAGCAAGCGAAGCGTCTGCAGGCTGGCCAGCCCGGACAGATCGGTCTCCTGAAGCGATTTGCAGTCCGAAATATCCAGCCTCTCCAACGGGAGACCGGAAAGGGAAAGAGACCACAAGCTGCTCGCGCCTTCCAGGTTCAACTCCGTCAGCCCACCGTCGGCGACCGAAAGGTCCGCGAGCGAAGAAAAGCCGGAAAGATCCAACTTCCTCAGCGGCGCCCCGCTGATCGAAAGCAGGCGGAGTTTCTCCTTTGCGGACGAAAGGTCCAGATCGGTCAGGCAGGAGGCACCGTCCCATCTGAGGGACATCAGGGAATGGACGACGCCCCGGAAGGAGCGGACGGCCGTCCCTTTCAATTCAAGCAGCTCGACGTCCGGAAAGAGCGCGATCAGTTCGTCGATGCTGTCGATGCCGTACTGATTCTCCGGATCCTTGATCCGGATCAAAGTGGCGTGCGGAACGTTCTTATGGCGGGGAATGGTTCCGTCAGGATTGATCTCGACAGTACTTCCCACGTTCTGCAGCGCGTCGGGATGGTCCCGGAAATACGACGTCAGGCTGCCAGGGAGGGGATAGATGCTGCCCGCCGGGCGTTCCGGTTCCGGATCAGGAAGCGGCTGTTCACGCCCCTGTGAACAGCCCGCGACCAGCAGGATCAGCAGCAAGATGATGTTTCTCCAGTTCATGGAAACAGAAAAAACTACTCCAATACCCAGTCGACTTCCAGGCAGGCGACATGGTGTTCGGTGATTCCCTTCTCGTCCATCCAGCGGCGGGTTTCGCGTGTCTTGAGGTGCGCATGCTGCGGCGCCGGTTCCCAGAGCCACATCGGCGCCGGCCACAGGCAGGCGCGGAAGTCGACGGCTTTGTAGAAGGCCTCCGAACAGCCGCTCTGGCCGTGGTGGGCCATCTGCATGTAGTCGCAGTCCAGCCAGGCACGGTGCGGCGAGGCAAGCAGCTTGTCGCCGGCCTCGATGCCCGCATCGCCCAGCAGGACGACCGACTTGCTGTCGTCCCACAAGCGGATGACCACCGACTGGTTGTTGTAGGGATTGACCCGGATCTCCGGATTGGAGACGCCGAGGACCTTGATGCCGATACCGTCGATGTCGAAGCGCTGGCCGGTATTGTGCAGGTTCACGACATCGGTCGAACCGGCGGGCAGCGAGTCGAGCGTCCGGTAATAGCCGCGGGCATAGCCGGCCTCGCCCTCCAGGTCGAGGTAGCTGTCAGGCACCCGGGAATAGACGACCTTGTCAACGGATATCCCCTGCGGGTCCTTCAGGATCTCGTCGAAAGCGCCCATGTGGTCGCGGTGCGGATGTGAGATGAACCACAGGTCGACATGGTTCCCCGCCTTCCAGAGCAGTTCACGCACATGGCCCGCTTCCGCCTCGAAGCCGCCGTCGACCATGACGACCTTCCCGCCCCGGGTTTGGAACAGGTAGGCATTTCCGTGCGTATTCAGCACGGAGGAGATCTGCGTCATCGAGAAATGCCCGCGCATCCGGTCACCGTCGGGACCGGCCACGTTGCCGCGTGGAGCAGCCTGCACCGCACCGGGAAAGGCGAGGGCGGCGGCGGAGGCCGCCCCTACCCTCAGGAAATCGCGTCTGTCCATAACAGCCTGGGTAAAGAGGTCAAAGCAGGATCCAGTCCTTCTCCACGCAGCTGGCGTGGTGCTCGGTGATGCCCTTCTCGTCCATCCAGCGGCGGGTGTCGCGCGTCTTCAGATGGGTGTGCTGCGGTGCCGGCTCCCAGACCCAGGAGGGCGTCGGCCACAGGCACGCGCGGAAGTCGATGGCCTTGTAGAAGGCCTCGGAGCAGCCGCTCTGGCCGTGGTGGGCCATCTGCATGTAGTCGCAGTTGAGTTCCTTCGGATACTTCGCCAGGACCTGGTCACCGCATTCCACGCCGGCGTCGCCCAGCATCACGACACTCTTCTTGTCGTCCCAGAAGCGGATGATCATCGACATGTTGTTGTAGTGTTTCCGCTCCATTTCCGGATGGGCCACGCAGAGGACCATGATCCCGATGCCGTCGATGTCGAAGCGGTGACCGTCGGTGTGCAGGTCGATGAAGTCGATGCCCGAAGTCGTGTCGTCGATGGTCCGGTAGTACCGCCGTGCGTCGGCGGCATTGCTCGGTTCACAGTCCAGGAAGGCGTCCGGAACACGGGAGTACACGAGCTTGTCGATGGTGAGGCCCCGCCGGTCCCGCAAAATGGAGTCGAAGGCCCCCATGTGGTCCTGATGCGGATGCGTGATGAACCAGTAGTCCACGTGCCCGCCTGCCTCGGCGATGTTTTTCCGGAGGTTGTCGGACTCGGTCTCGAAGCCGCCGTCGACAATGATTACCTTCCCGCCTTTCGTACGGAAAAGATAGGAGTTGCCGATGGTGTCGGTGACCGAAGAGATCTGCTTCATCGTGAAGTGTCCCTTCATCTTCGGTCCGAACAGGGCTTTCTCCTGTTTGCTCCAAGCGGCGGCCTCGGGGGCGAGGCCCGCGACGGCCAGGCCCGCCGCAGCGGCGCCCGTTGCCTTCAAAAAGTTTCTTCTGTCCATCATATCAAGTGACGTTTTTGTGCACAACAAGATCAAAAGATGCGATTATTTCACCACCTCGATGCCCTCGGGGACCTCGACCGTGGAGACGACCTTGCCGTCGGCGCCCTTCTTGTGGGACACCTTGATGACGCCCTTCGGCGTCGGGAAGGTACCTTCCGCCCAGGTCAGGTTCCCCAGGTGCGGTTCGATCCGGACCTTGGCAAAGCCGGCTTCGACCGGCTCGATGCCGAGGACGTGGCGGCTCAGCCAGGTGGTGGGACCGGAAGCCCAGCCGTGGCAGAAACTGTGGCGCAGGCCGACGTAGCAGTAGGCACCGCCGTCGGCGTGGATGTCGAACTTGCCTTCGGGGACGATCTCGTCGATGCGGCCCGCATTCTTGGCGTTCACATAGTTGAAGTCCTCCCAGAACGTGGTGGCGCCCAGGTCGAGCATGCGGCCCCAGTATTCGGAGATCAGGTCCATCGCGGCCTGGTAGTCACCGCTCTTGGCGAGGGCCTCGAGCAGGTAGTAGCCCATGAAGGAGGTGCACTGGTCGGCCCCGTTGTCGATGATGATCTTCGAAGCCTTCTTCGCGTCGAGCATGCCCTGGATGGAAAGCAGGGCGGCCGCCTGGCTGTTGCCCATGTTGTCCGGAACGTATTTGCGCAGGCGCTTGGCGACCATCTTGCACTCCTTCTGGAGCGCCTTGTCACCGAGCCAGCCCGCCATGTCGGCACCCGCTTCGAGGGCGCGGACGGAGAGGGCCTGCAGGCCGGCGTGGATCACGGCCGGCTTGTCGTTGGAAGGCCAGTCGATGAAACGGCCGGCGGAATAGGCCTCCTTCGTGCCGTCCATGTTCTTCATCACATTGTGGAGCAGGTCGGTCAGGTACGCCTGCTGCTCCTTGAGGTACGCTTTGTCGCCATACCACTCGTAGAGATGGTGATGGATGATGATCCACCAGAGGGAGTAGGAGCAGATACCGTTCATCCAGCTGGAGACGGGCGTCCCGTCGCGAACGTAGTCGAGGCTCTTCTGGACCACCTTGTGGTTGCCGAAGACGGTGTTCACCGCCATCACTTCCGGATGCATGTCGCCGATCCAGACAAGGCGGTCGCGCTTGATGCCGTCCCACAGGTAGTCCTGCATGTTGAGGTGGACGGTGTAGGCACCCGTCTGCCAGATCTGGTTCAAGCGGTCGTCATTGCACTTGAAGGAGCCCAGGTACGGGATATCGCGGTAGCGGGCGATGGCGCGGACGGCCAGGATCGGGACATCGATGTCGCAGTCCAGCAGGTCGAGACGGGCGAAGCGGAAGCCGCTGTTGCCGTATTCGACGGCGCCCAGCCAGGGCACGGAGATTTCGAAGTCACGGACGGAGTGCTCGTTGGTAGCCGTCGTCCCCTTCTCGTCCACGCTGCTCAGGGCCTCGCTGACGGACTCGCCCAGGCAGAGGCGGAAACGGACTGCCTTCTGGTTGCCGGCAATGGCCTGGACGATCTGGATGCCGCCCTGGATCTCCTTGCCGAAGTCCAGCAGGATGGAACTCTTCTTGTCCGCGGTGGACCGGAAGACGGTCACCTTCGGCTCGGAAGTGGACACCTGGCCGACATAGGGGTTCAGGAGGTTCTCCTGTCCCTTGATCGATCCGGAGGAGCAGACGATGCGGGTCGGGGTGATGTAATCGTTGACAAATTCCGTCTCCTTCCGCTGGACCTTCGGGTCGGCGGGCTGTGCGGAAACGGCCTGCACCAGCGCCAAGGCGCTCAGCGCGAGAACAAAGAAGCGTTTCATGGGGTTCATTTTCTAAAAAGTGTTATTGCATTTCTTACAAACTTACGAATTATTTTCTAAAATAGGTGGAATATTTAGTAACTTTGAAGATGTTTTGCGGCACCCGCGTTTTTGCGGAACGAAGATTGCAGCAGACACTTACTGCGAATGATCATTTAAAGCTATTCATATGAAAAAGATTTTTGATGTCAACGCCCATTTGCACACCCCGTATTCCTTCAGTGCTTTCAAAGATGTGAAGCAGGCCCTCGACATGGCCCGGGAAGAAGGTGTCAAGGTGGTAGGTATCAATGACTTCTATAGCCTTGACGGTTATGGAGAATGGAAGGAGAAATGCGCCGAGCGCAAGCTCTATCCCCTGTTCAACATCGAATTCATCTCCCTCAACAGCGAAGACCAGGCCGCCGGCCTGCGGGTCAACGACCCCAACAACCCCGGCCGCACCTACCTCAGCGGCAAGGGTCTCGCCTACCCGGTGATCCTGAAGGGCGAGCCCGCCCGGCAGCTGGCCGCCGTCAAGGCCGAGTCCAACGCCCAGGTGGAGCGGATGTGTGCGAAGCTGAACGACCATCTGGCCGCCATCGGGTCCGGCCTGCACATCGACTTCCCCGCCGTCGTGAAGGACCTCACCCGCGGTTCGGTCCGCGAGCGTCACCTTGCCACGGCCCTGCGCATGGCGGTCGACGCCAAGGCGAAGACCGAGGCTGACAAACTGTCACTCTACGAGCAGGTCTTCGGCGGCAACCCGCTGAAGTCCTCCCTCGACAACAACGCGGCCGTGGAGAACGAGATCCGCAGCAAGCTCCTCAAGAGCGGCGGCGCGGCCTTCGTTCCCGAGGATCCGAAGGCATTCCTGCCGATGGAGACGGTCTGCGACATCATCAAGGCCGCCGGCGGCATCCCCACCTATCCGTTCCTCGCCGACGACGCCAAGGGCAATTTCACCGACTTCGAAGGCGACCTGCAGAAAGCGGCCGACACGCTGAAGAAGCGCGGTTTCACCTCCGTGGAGTTCATCACCACCCGCAACACGACCGCCGTGCTCGAGCAGTATTCCGACTATCTCCAGGACGAGGGCTTCACCGTCACCTTCGGGTCCGAGCACAACACGCCCGCCCTGGAGCCGATCCGCCTGCGGACCCGCGACCACGCGGAAGGCCTGTCCGAGAAACTCCGCGCGACGAACTACCGCGGCGCGTGCATCGTGGCCGCCCACCAGGCCGGCCTGGAAGGCGCGGATGCCGGTGCCGAACTCATCGAGAAAGCGGTGGAAGAGTAAGGAAACAATTTATAATCAAGTATCTATAAAATGAAAGAGATTGAGAATCTGGTTGCCGTCTCCCGCAAATACGGGTGCGACGCGCGCTTTGTCATTGCCGGAGGCGGAAACACCTCTTACAAGAATGCCGAGAAACTGTGGGTGAAGGCCAGCGGCCACGCCCTCGCCACCATCACCGAAGACGGATTCGCGGTCCTCGACCGTGCCCTCCTCAACCCGATGGGCGAGAAAGTCTACAGCACCGACACGGCCCTGCGCGAGGAGCAGGTCAAGAATGACCTCGCCGCCGCGTGCATCACGAAGGACCGCCGTCCTTCCGTCGAGACGTCTCTTCACAACTGCATGAACTTCGCCTACGTGGTGCACCTGCACCCGACGGCGGTCAACGGCCTGATGTGCTCCGCCCAGGCGGAAGCCACCTGCAAGGAACTCTTCCCGAAGGCCCTGTACATCGAATACACCGACCCGGGTTACACCCTCTTCAAGAAGGTCTATGACCGCATCCAGGCCTACAAGGCCGCCAACGGCGCCGAGCCGCAGGTCATCTTCCTGCAGAACCACGGCATCTTCGTGGCCGCCGACACCACCGAAGAGATCGACGCCATCTACGCCGAGGTGCTGGAGAAGATCCTCGCCCGCACGGAGGAACTCCCCGCCGGCGAGTCTCCCGTCTGCGACTGTGTCACCGAGGTCATCCCGGCCATCCGCCAGTTCCTGTCCCGCAGCGGCCGCGGCCTGAAGACCCTCAAGGTCACCAAGGACGCCCTGGTGGACAAGTTCATCGCCGACGAGGCCGCCGCGGCCAAGGTCGGGAAGCCGTTCACCCCGGACATCATCGTCTACTGCAAGAGCGAGTACATCTACATCGGCGCCGAGACGCCCGAAGAGAAGTGCAAGGAAGCCGAGCAGAAGATCGAAGATTTCGTCGCACGCAAGGGCTACACCCCCAAGGTACTGCTCATCAACGGTATCGGTCTCGTGGCCGTGGGCGACAACGCCAAGAACGCCCAGATCATCACCGAGGTCTTCTACGACGCGATGAAGGTAGCCTTCTACGCCCAGGGCTTCGGCGGCGAGCACGCCATGGAGCCGGCCTGGATCAACTTCATCGACAACTGGGAGGTGGAGAACTACCGCCGCAAGGTGGCTGCCACCGGTGCGAAGGGCCGCGCCGAGGGCAAGACCATCATCGTCACCGGCGCCGCCCAGGGCTTCGGCGAGGGCATCGCGCGTGAACTGATGACCCAGGGCGCCAACATCGTGGTGGCCGACCTCAACGACGTGGTGGGCGCAAAGACCGCCGCCTCCTTCAACGAAATCGCCAAGGGCAACAAGGCCATCTTCGTGAAGACGAACGTGGCCGACCTCGACTCGCTGGCCAACCTGATGAAGGAGACCATCGTCAACTTCGGCGCCCTCGACGTGTTCGTCTCCAACGCCGGTGTCGTCCGCGCGGGCGGCCTGGAGGAGATGACGCCCCAGAACTTCGAGTTCGTCACCAAGATCAACTACGAAGCCTACTTCTTCTGCGCCAAGGTCGCCTCGCACATCATGAAGATCGAGACGGCGGCCGATCCCGAGTACTTCGCCGACATCGTCCAGGTCAACTCCAAGAGCGGCCTGCGCGGCAGCAAGGCGAACTTCGCCTATGCCGGCGGCAAGTTCGGCGGCATCGGCCTGACGCAGTCCTTCGCCCTCGAACTCGCGCCCTTCCGCGTGAAGGTCAACAGCGTGTGCCCGGGCAACTATTACGACGGTCCGCTGTGGAGCGACCCGGTCAACGGTCTGTTCATCCAGTACCTGAACGCCGGCAAGGTGCCCGGCGCGAAGACGGTCGAGGACGTGAAGAACTTCTACCTCGCCCAGGTGCCGATGCGCAAGGGCTGCAACCCGGTGGATGTCTGCCGGGCCATCCTCTACGCCATCGAGCAGACCAACGAAACCGGCCAGGCGATTCCGATCTCCGGCGGCCAGGTCATGTTGGCATAACGTCATTTAAATCAAGCAAATCATGAAACAACTGGATGTAACGCTGATGCACCCCGCCGAGCAGATCGCCATCATCATCGGCCGGATCTACCGGAGCGGAATGACGACCACCTCCGGCGGGAACGTCTCCATCATGGATGAAAACGGCGACATCTGGATCACCCCTGCGGGCATCGACAAAGGGTCCCTGAAGCCTTCCGACATCATGTGCGTGAAGGCCGACGGGACCATCGTCGGCCCCCACCGTCCTTCGTCGGAATACCCGTTCCACCGGGCCATCTACAAGATGTATCCGCACATGCGGTCGGTCATCCACGCCCATCCGCCGGGACTGGTCACGTTCAGTGTCGTCCACAAAGTGCCGGACACGAGCATCCTGCCGCAGGCGCGGGCCGTCTGCGGACCCGTCGGCTTCGCGCCGTATGCCCTGCCGGGCAGCGAGAAGCTCGGCGAAATGATTGTCAAGGAATTCAAGAGCAACCCCGACTACAAGGCGGTCATCATGGAGAACCACGGCGTGGTGCTGATGGGCGAAGACATCGCCGACGCATACCAGCGCTTCGAGACGCTGGAGCTCTGCGCCCGGACCATCCTCAACGCCAAGACCCTCGGCAAGCCCAATTTCCTGACCCAGGAGCAGATCCTCAAGCACGAGCAGGCGATCAATACGCCGTTCCAGCACTTCATGGGCGTGAAGCATCCGTCCGACGAGCGGGCCATCCGTTCGGAGATCTGCACCATCGTCCGCCGGGCCTGCTCCCAGGGGCTGATGTGCAGCTCGTACGGTACGGCCTCCGTCCGCTGGCGCGGCAACGACTTCCTGATCACGCCTTCCAACGTGCAGCGCTGGGACCTCGATCCGGAAGACATCGTCCAGGTGAAGGACGGCATGGTGGAGGCCGGCAAGATGGCCTCGCGGGCCGTCGCCCTCCACTACGAGATCTACCGCCGCAACCCGAAGGTGAACAGCATCATCATGACGCAGTCCCCTTCGCTGATGGCGTTCTGCACGACAGGCGTCAAGTTCGACGTGCGCACGATCCCGGAGGCCTGGATCTTCCTGCAGGACATCCCGATCTTCCCGTTCGGAAGCCAGTACGACGACCTGAACAACCTCGCCGAGGAGTTCCGCCAGAAGCCCTGCGTGCTGATCGCGAACGACGGCGTGGTGGTGACGGGCGACAAGCTGATCAACACGTTCGACCGCCTGGAGGTGGCCGACTTCAGCGCCCGCTCCCTCGTCATGGCCGCCCCGCTGGGCAACCTCAAGCCGATCACCGACAAGGAGATCGAGGAACTCCGCGTGGCCTTCCACGTCTAGGCGATCCCCTTCCTCTTAAAAGACGGCCCGCTGCTGCGGGCCGTTTTTTTATTATCTTTGTTCCATAACCCACACGCACATCATGAAAAGGCTCATCCTCCCCTTCCTGCTGCTGGCGGGCACCCTGCTTTCCGCCCAGAATACGACGACCGTCAAAAGCGGCGCCAAAGCCCTCCCTTACAACCCGATGATGTTCGGCCAGTTCATCGAGCATTTCGACAACCAGATCTACGGCGGCATCTACGATCCGGGAAATCCCCTCTCCGACGAGGACGGCTTCCGGACGGACGTGATTGAAGCGGTCAAGGCCCTGAAGGTCCCGGTCATGCGGTGGCCCGGCGGCTGCTTCGCCTCTACCTACCACTGGAAAGACGCCGTCGGGGCAACGCGTCGCCCCGCCTTCGACAAGACCTGGGGGGTCGAGGAGCCGAACACTTTCGGCACGGACGAATTCATCAAATGGTGCCGCAAGATCGGAAGTGAACCCTACATCATCACCAACGCCGGTACAGGATCCCTGGAGGAGATGAGCGACTGGGTAGAGTACTGCAACCTGAACATCGGCTACTGGGGCCGGCAGCGCATCGCCAACGGCTTCCAAGAGCCGCATCACGTCAAATACTGGTGCATCGGCAATGAGAATCTCGCGCCCTGGGAAATGCAGTTCAAGACGCCCCAGGAATGGGGGCCCCTGGTCCGCGAAGGCGCGAAGATGATGCTGGTGACAGACAAGGACATCCGGATCGGGGCTTCTTCCCTGACCACCCGGGAGGCCATGCTCCCGCTTCTCCAGAATGCCGGGCACCTCCTCGATTTCATCGCCTTCCACTGCGGCTGGGAGGGAACCGGAAAGTCCTTCCTCGAGATCATGATGGAGACCGGCATGCCCGAAGCGCAGATTTCCACCGCCCGGTCCATCCTGGAAGAAGCCGGATACGGCGGAGGAAAGATGAAACTGGTCATCGATGAGTGGCAGCTCCGCGGCTGGATCCACCGCGGCATGGGAGACCCGAAGCACGGCTTCGACTTCGCTTCCAGGCGGGAGAACGACATCCCGTCCACCTACACCCTTTCGGATGCGGTCTATGCCGCCTGCTTCCTGAACACCTGTCTGCGCCACTGCGACGTGATTGATTTCACCTGCTTCTCCACCATCGTCAACACCCGGGGCGCCATCTTCGTCCACCCGGAAGGCATCGTCAAGCGGGTCATCTACTACGCCCTTCAGATGTACTCCAACGGGCTGCTGCCCTACGTGGTCCCGACGGAGGAAACGGTCGGAAAACTGACCAACGGGGACCGGTCGACCGGCGTGCTGGATGTCATCCTCACATCCGATGCAGAAGGGAAGCGGTTCGTGTATGCCGTCGCCAACAAGGACCCGGAGAACGACCAGCCCTTGACCCTCGACTTCCAAGGGCTGGGGCTGAAAACGCCCAGGAAGGTCCAGGCGCGGATCCTTTCCGGCAGTTCCCCCGACGACTTCAACGATATCGGTCACGAGGACAGGGTCAAACCCTATGACAAGGCGCTTCCGGTGAAAGGCGGGGCCGTCACCATTCCGGCCCACTCCGTCACCTTCCTCTCGCTCGGCGACTGACCCGGGCCGGGCGGGCGGCGATATCCAGATTCCTGAATGACATGTCGATGTCGTATGTGCCCGGCAGTTCGAACCCGATATACATCCCGCTGATCTGCAAGTCGGCCCAAGTGGCGCCTTGCATGCACCCGCCGGCCTGCGCTTCCTTCAGCGCCTGGTCGATGAACGGCAGGATTTCAAAATCCACCGTCACCCATTTATCATACTGGATGTTCCCTTCGGCGTCATAGATATTGTTCTCCGGATGCAGGAAATGGCGCGTGTCGATGTTATAGATCCATTTCCCGCTGGCGCTGGCTTTCCCGCCATCGATCCTGCTCATCCCTTCCGGATAGGCTACCCTGTTGTCGAACAGCGACATCCCGAGCCAGATCATGTCTTTGTACCCGTTGCTTCCTTCCGGTTGGTATTGGACGAACAGGTACAGCATGCAGATCGCAGCGTGAAGGGCCGGATCGGCGCTTTCGCCCATATGGTCGACAAATGAATTCATCTTCATGTCGAGCTTCACTTTCAGGGAACGCGCATTGGATACGATCATCTGCCTTGTCGGATCGGCGGCCGTGCCAAAATCCTGGCTGAGCAGCAGATGGGGCCATTCCTGGTTTTCTTCCCGCGGCCTTTTGTAACACTCGCTCGCCTTTAAAGCCAGTCTGAATTCGCTTGTATTCGTATTTACCGCCACGGTTTTGGAGCGGTTTTCATACAGGTATTCTCCATCGCCTGCAACCGTGAAACGATAATCGAACGGATCGGCCGCATTCTCTTTGTCATGGAATGGATAGCGGGTCGCCCATTGCTGCAGTTTCCAGACCGGCTTCTCCGCCTGAGCGATGTCATAATCGAAGTTGACGCTGGTTTGTTTTTCATAATCGCCGCCATAAAGCTCGATTTCATCACCATAGATCGGCAATCCCATGCCCCAGACATTGAATCCTCTTGAAAAAAAACGATCGTGCATCAAAGAAACATATCCTTTCTCCGTACCTGTTCCCTCTTTCCGGTTCACAAGACACGCTGAAAGCAGGGCGGCTAATGCCAGTCCTGCCGACAAAAGCATCGTTTTTCTCATACGTCTCCCTTTTTAATCACCGGCAAGATACGCAATCGCTTTCAAAAAGCAAAACCGGACTTTTGGCAGTGAGTCTCTGAGATCAATCGATGATAATGGGGTCCTCGTCCGGCGGGGATTCTTTCAATGGCATCCAGACGCGTTTTGTTTTTTCTTTTCTCGTTTGGGTGATCCGGGGGACATACACCTCGGAGAATTGGCCGGAGACGGGGTTGATGAGCAGTGTCTGCAATGCCTTTTCGATGTAGAAGCGGTCCTCTTCCGTCGTTTCTATGTGGAACAGGTAATTACCGGGATCGACGGTTATCGTACTTGTTTCCAGATCGGGAATGAGGAATACGCGGGAAAGAATTACGTCCTGATTTGCGTTGATGAGGATCAAACGCGTCTTTGACTTCATCTGATGATCTGATAGAAGAAGGAGGATGGACCTGTATTTTAAGGAAAGAAGCAAATCCCCGCAATAGGTGAAGTGAAGATTCTCCCTGTAGGTACGATGCAGGAAGGATTCATAGTCTGGCCCCATCGGGTCCTTCGGCGGGCGCCTCCAGGGATATACAATCTCCTTGTCAATCAGTGAACAGGCAATCGCATCGGCTACGGGGTACTGCTCCAGCAGAAGGACCGAGTCCCTGCAGGAGACTTGCGTCGGACGGATCATGTGCTGCTCCAGTTCCCCCAAACCGTCAATCCGGGCGACAGGGGAATAATTGAAGAACAACTGCAATGGCAGCAGGAGTGAAAGAATGGGAACCATTACCTGGAAAGCGTGGGTAAATCATTAAAGCTTAAACATGCATACTTCCTCGTATTTTGCGATCCGGCCTACCACAACAACAAGCCGCCAGAGAAAAAGTACTTCGCCCAATTCGAATGCCCCAAATCATCAATCCGGACGGAAAGAGAAACGAAGGGGATTCCTCCACGGAATCCATAACTTAAAGTATCTATCCAGGCGTTTGCGGGTTCTAAACGAGTCCGGAATAAACAATAAATAAGTTTCGCCCCAGCCGTCAACAGGCGCGTCGTCGAAAGCCAACTCCCAAAACCGCCTTTCATAATCACCTGGAGAGCTTTTTTCCAAATATAATTTCTCGCCCTCAAATCCAAGTAAAAATAATGACCGACCTTTCATGAATACTCTTTCTTCCAGCCCGACCGGCATCCCACTAAAGAGGATGAAAACATCCGCCTCGCTTTTGTTGAATAAGGCCAAAATGGCTTCCTGGAAACGCAGGTGATTTGGTTGATGAACGAGTTGAAAGGGTCTTCCTGAGGATTTATTACGCTCAAAATAGAAGAATCGATCTTTTTGTAAGGCAAAAAAACCGTCGATTGTAAAGTGTTTGTAATCAAACATCTCCCAAAAGGAACCGCAACTTAAATATTGCTTGTCATTGAGTTTTGAGAGGCGAGTACAGACATTGGGTTTCCAGTAGATATCAACGACAGGAATAAAACGGACGCTGTCCGCTGGATTCATTCCTTTGCAATAACTTGAATAACAACGCTTCATTATCCGTTGGGTATGCTCTTTCATAATGTACTCTTTCACATGGGCGGAAAAAGTATCATAGGAAGATGCAGCATTCGCTGAATCAACAGATAGCAAGCAGATTAAAAGAAGAAGCCGCATTATTTTAGTGCAGTGTAATATTTGTAATAACGTGAATTTCCCGGACGTGTAATACTGGGAAATGTTTATGCTCCCTGTGCGAGGATTGAGGTATGGGGATCTTTTCTATCTTCTTGCCAAGCAAAACTCGCCTTGTTAAAATAATCAGGACTTCCTTTCACAAAGCCATCTTTTTGACTGCCATAGTATTTATCAAAGTACGCTGCACCTTTGTAACTTGCATCAGCCTCAGACCATCCGGGGCCACCTTCATCGTCATTGACGTACTAATCCAATGACAGTGCTCCGCGCGGTTTAAATCCGCGGTAGCTTGGGGCGCGTATTACTGTCCACGAAATGATTCGTGCTGTCCGGCTTGGAATCATACTTTACAAAATGATAGGTCAAGTCTTCAGTGTAGGTTTTATTGGTTTTGTTACTTGTGGATTTATACAAAAAGAAAGTCGTGTCATTTAGTATTTTCCCACAATCAGTAAAAGTATTAAGAATATCTCCACCAATTATCCTCCCTGCATCATTCCAAATCTCTATTTCAATATCTTTATTCTCTATTTTGAATATTCCTATATTCAAGGGAATTTTCTTAATTTTAGATATATAATCATCATTTAGCAACCTTTTTTCAAGGTAATTTAAAGCATCCAGACCAAAATCATTAGGTTTATGTGTAAAAGTATGGATGCAAAAACCGTCCCGGTACAATACGGTCAAATATAGGT
>Ga0256405_10000440_pt1 | contig 137585 bp, 116 predicted proteins | sample RumenRJG_02DNA_FD_189096 | JGI IMG/M metagenome (GOLD analysis project Ga0256405, IMG submission 189096) | Bovine rumen microbial communities from Lethbridge, Alberta, Canada - RJG_02 | ecosystem: Host-associated > Mammals > Digestive system > Stomach > Rumen | place: Canada: Alberta...
AGCACAACACATCCAGGGCGGAAGCAACATCATCAAGCTCCGTGGCCGCAGCTCATTCCAGAGCCCTGCCTACAACGCCGTGAAGATGATCGAGGCCTCCATGGGCGGAGAGAAGTTCACCTGGCCTGCAGGTACCTATGTGTGCAACGAGAAGTACCAGAATGTCATGATGGCCATGCCGACCGTCATCGACGCCACCGGTGTCCACTACTGCATGCCTGAAGGAACCGCTGAAGAAGTTGCAGCTCTCAATGCCTCCTACGAGCACCTCTGCAAGATGCGCGACGAGATCATCTCCCTTGGCATCATCCCTGCAGTCGCAGAGTGGAAGACCATGAATGCCAACCTCTAATCAGTTGACGACGAAATTCCTGATGTAGCATCCGCTACGGGAACCTTTGAGGACCTTGAGCTTGAGGACATGATGTCCGGGCTCAAGGTCTTTTGCCATCATGTGGACCCAGGGAATATGAAGTCCTTTACTCCATGGAGTGAAGGTGTCGAGAGGATCGTATTCCTTCCCGTCGATCGTGTATGAGAGTATCCCTGAGTTGGGGCCGCAGGTGCAATAGAGACCAATAGCCTTGCCTTCGAACTCGAGGTTCAACGAGCCACCTTCTTCGCAGACGAGGGTTGGGACATGAATATATTGCTTCCTGGTCCCGGCTCCGTCGGACGGGACCCAGTCTTCCACGAGGTGGAAACCTTTCATTTTTGTGGCTGACGACGGCGGAAGCAGTCTGCCGTCCTCGTAGCAATTCTCCTCCAACTTCTCCTCAGGGATGTCATGGGGCGCAGGAGTATATTCACCGGCAGGCTTCATCAATGAATCGATGAGGCTGGAGACCGCATCAGCGTAGATCCGGTGGCCGAAGGGTGCCGGATGGGTGCCTCCGAATTTTCCCCAGTCGAATTCTCCGGACCGCATCCTGGAGGACACCTCTGAAGCGAGGTCGATTGAATTCAGGTGATAATGGTTGGCAACCCTCTCATGGTTGAGGATCACATCCGGGATCTCGCCGCCGTCCAGGAGCGGGATGAACGGATCGTAGATGAAATGCAGGAATATTATGTCCGTCTTCGGGTTCACCATCAGGGCGTGGCGTACTATTCCTTCCATACCAAGCACCTGGTACCGTGGACCGAAGAAGTTGGTGTGGTCATTGACCGCTGCCTCTACGAACAGCAGGTCGGGAACTCCTTTGGCGAGCACGTCCTCCTCGAATCGGAAAGCATGGGGAGTCGAGCCGAGGGAAGCTATTCCAGCATCGATGAAAGTGAAACGTGTGTCCGGAAACCTTTTTGCGAGGTCTTCCTTGACCATGTCTTTCCAGCCGGTCATTTCGGTAATAGATCCTCCGAAGAAGGCTACCGTGGCATCTTTCCGGACCGTCATTTCGTACAATGAATTGTCCAGGCCGCCACGGAGATGGATGTGTGAATGCTGTGCGGCCATGGTGAACGGAAGCAGGATGGCCAAGGTCAAAATAATGGATCGCATATCACAAAAATATGAAGAAAAATGGTTAATTTAGAATTCTTGGAATAATAACAACTCAAAAGATGAAGATTCGTGAATCCATCATCGCTGTCCTTGCTGCAGCCTTGTTCTCAGTTACTGTTTCAGCCCAGGATTATCCAAAATGGCTGGACCGTTCGGTTTTCTACCAGATATACCCGTCGTCCTATATGGACTCTGACGGGAATGGCATAGGTGACATCAAAGGTATCACCTCAAAGCTTGACTATATTAAGAGCATCGGGGTCACAGCGATCTGGCTGAACCCGGTCTATGAGTCCGGGTGGATGGACGGTGGCTATGACGTTATCGACTATTACAAGGTCGATCCCCGTTTCGGTACGAACACCGACATGGTTGAACTTATCTCAGAGGCTCACAAGAGAGGGATCAAGGTAATCATGGACCTTGTCGCAGGCCACACCAGCGACCGCAACGCCTGGTTCCTCCAGTCAATGGAGGCCGATCCCAACCAGCGCTACAGCGACTACTACATCTGGACCGACGAGATCAGCGCCAAGGACAAGGAAGACATCGCTGAAAGATACCGCCAGGCCAATCCTAAGTCCAGCACCATCGGAAAGTTCGTGGAGAAGAATGCCCCGAGGGCGAAGTACTACTACAAAAACTACTACGAGGCTCAGCCGGCCCTCAATTACGGCTTTGCCAATCCGGATCCTTCCCATCCGTGGGAACAGCCTGTGGATGCGCCGGGCCCGAGGGCAGTCTGGCAGGAGCTTCGAAACATAATGACATTCTGGTTTGACAAGGGAGCTGACGGTTTCCGTGTGGACATGGCACAGAGCCTTGTGAAGAACGACGAAGGTTTCAAAGTCACGAGGATGATGTGGAAGGAATTCACGACGTGGATGCATGCCAATTATCCCGACAATGTGCTTCTGGCTGAATGGTCGGATCCGGAAGTCTCTCTTCCGGCAGGCTTCAACGTGGATTTCTTCCTACCCTGGCGAAGCGCTACAGGTTACACGAAACTGATCCTTCCTGAGCCTTATGGTAAGCATGCAACGAACTATTTCAACAAAGCTGGGCTTGGTGAAGTCCGGGAGTTCGTGGACTATTATACAAGGACCCTGAAGACTGTTGGCAAGATTGGGTACATGGCTCCCCAGACGTCCAATCACGATGTCCAGCGCCCCAACATCCTCACCCGCAACACCATCGACCAGCTTAAGGTGGCCATCACCTTCTTCCTCACCCTCAAGAGCATTCCGTTCATCTATTACGGAGATGAGATCGGAATGAAATACAATCCTGACGCTCCGGAGAAGGAAGGATCCCGGGAAGTCTTCTCATCCGGCTTCGTCAATGAAAGGTCCGGTTCCAGGACTCCGATGCAATGGACCAACGGCCTCAATGCAGGTTTCTCCACCTGTGCTCCTGAAGACCTCTTCCTGCCAGTCGACACTGATGGAGGCCTCCTTACAGTCGAATCCCAGGATAAGGACCCTGATTCGATGCTCAACTATGTACGGAAGGTGCTCGCTCTCCGCCAGGAGTCGCCGGCGATGAGCAACACCGGCGATTGGGAATATGTTTCCGATCCTGACAGACCCTATCCCATGGTCTATAAACGGTTCTCTGGAGATGAAATCTACATCGTAGCCCTAAATCCCAGTGGCAGGAAGGTCAGTGCTGGTTTTCCTACTCTCGGCCGTGCGGAAGCCGAAGTTTTTTCGATGGTTGGAAAGGCCTCCTACAAAGTCGGGAAGGTGAGCGACAAAGTCGATATGGGACCGGTCAGTGCAGTTATTTTCAAGATGGATAAGTGAGTTTGGAACAGATATTGAGGTTGATCATTCAACGTAAATAATATTCTATTCTGCCATGAAACATTTTTTATTTATCGTGGCCATAGCGGCCCTTCTTGTTTCCTGCGAAAAAGAAAACGTTATTCACACCGGTGATGTGACCGGAACTCTCTATGGAATCTGGGCTCTTGACTCCAAGACCGTGGCCTTGAATGATAAAACAAGCACAGAGGATTATTCCAAGGCTCATTTCTTCCTTTCTTTGAGTGAGCCCTTCCTCGCCCTTGCCAAGAAAGGCAGTTTTACGGAAGCGGACCTCAAGGACGTGGATGTCGACGGGGCAGTGTTCAACTTCAACGCTGATTTGAAGAAGATTGAATTCAAGGACATGCTCTGGCTGTCGGACGAATTCCTGTCCTACAACATGATCCTGAAAGGGACTTTCGATGTGCTGGAACTGACAGACAAGTCTCTTGTAATTAGCCAGAAGGACTTGCTCGGAACCACGACGACATACACCTATCACAGGTACCGGTAGGATCCTTTATCCAGAGCTCCAAAGTAAATCAAGCACTATTTAAAAAGCAACTGGGCAAAGGTATTCAGGTACAGGCGCCAGTTCTTCCAGACATGTGCGTCTTCGCTGACATATAGGGTGTGAGGCATGTCATTCTTCGTGAGCACCTCATCCAGGAACAGGGACCTTTGATATGCCATACTGTCCTCTTTGCCTACTCCAATCCAATATAGTTTGTAGCCTGCTTTCTTTATACCCTGCAGGTCTGCATCCAAATGGTCGCTCTCACGGATTCTGCAGCTGAGGGGGCATATGTAATCGAACACTCCGGGATAAAGGATGGTGGCAGATGTTGTGTGCCCACCACCCATTGACAGACCGGCTATTGCACGGCCTGATGCCTTGGCAATGGTGCGATATTCCTTGTCGATGAACGGGATGATATCCTTGACGAGGCTGTTTACATACGCGTTCTGCCATTTGGGATCCTGCCGGTCCATGGGGATGGTGCTAAGGCCAAGGATGTTGGCTGCCTGCTGGTTCGGGTTGCCGTTAGGCATAACCACTATCATAGGTTTGGCAAGCCCTTTCTCGATGAGGTTATCCAGGATCTGTGCGGCGCGGCCCATTGAAATCCATGCCTCTTCGTCACCGCCACCGCCGTGGAGAAGGTAGAGGACGGGATACTTGGCCTTCGGATTATTCTCATAGCCGTACGGGGTGTAAACGGTCATGCGACGGCTGATGCCAAGGCTCGGACTGTCGTACCAACGGAAGGTGACTGAACCGTGGTTCTTGGCTTCATAGTAATTTTCGCTGCGTTCACCTGGGATGAAAAGCATGTTCAAGTAACGTGTGCCGTCCCTTTGGACCTTGTCGTTGAGCGGGTCATTGACCGAAACCCCGTCCACAATGAAGTTGTAGGTGTAGATTTCCGGTTCCGGGGCATCGATGGTAACTTCCCAAATACCTCCTTCTCCCTTGACCATGTCGATGGCACCGGTCCATGGATCAGCCATCCAGTTGCCGGAGAGCTGGACGCGGGTGGCGTAGTTGGCATTCAGGCGGAAAGTAACTTTGCCTTCCTTTACCTCAGGCGAAACTATGCGGGGAGCATTGCCGCCTCTGGCGAAATTTGCGAGTTCCTGTCCGGATAAACTTGTCACCGCAAGAAGAGCGACTGCGAGTAAAGAAAATAAACGTTTCATGTGAGTTCTGTTTTTATTCAAAGACAATAATAATCAATAATATACATTTTTCCAACAAGGTCTGGAAAACTTACAAGCATTGATGGCTACTGATATTGGCGCACCCCATTTATTCAAAACCACAAAGGCTGGGGGCGTTTTACGCAACAGGTTAGTAATTAAGATTTTACAGAAAACGCATAGACTATTTTTTCATGCGTTTCCTGTAAATAGTTAATTATTAAGCACTTGTAAAAAACGGGCAATTTCTTACTACTTGCCGAACTGAGATCCCTTTGGTGTCCACTGTCGGTACCGACATTAGAGTCAACCAGCGTCAGGGTGATGTGATTATTCTTTACCAGTGTACTGGCCGATAAATAGAATCGCCCCTGTGCTGACTTCAGTAATCGCATAGATGAAGGGCCTGTCAGCGTGAAAAATTATTTCAGGAGCAGGTCTCGCATGTCCTCCTATACCTGTTGATGCGGCCATATAAACATCTGTTACTGCGGCTGCTTTAGAGCCATCTTCATTTACTGTTATTTTAGCTTTATGAAACACCCCTTGTATAGAGACTCCTATTTGATCTGTCATTTCAGAAAAATCTGCCGTCCTTGGATCAAAAGCTCGAACGATTCCCATATCCTGAAGTATTTCGCGGATATCTTCAGTACCATATTCTGATTCAAAAGAAGGAATCATCACATCAACTACTCTCTCTTGTTTATTATTTACTATTTTTCTCCAGAGATTTGAATCCAAAGATAATCGGAGGTCTTCTAATGAATATCCTTCCTCTGGAAGGAGAAACGTCATTGAGTAAGCTTTGTTTCCATACGGCAGAAAAACTACGCTTGCTTTATCAAGAATCTTGCAATACTCGAAATTTCCTTTTTGATGCATCATAAGAACATCTGTTTTACGGTAATTCAGCATGTATGCGTATTACGAAATGTCGCGATGGTAATAGGATTAAGTCTTTATACGCTGAAATAGATAAGATACCTGAAGGTCGGCAACTCGATACAGAAGAGACATTAAAAGCATTCCATGGCAGAGACCTGATATTGAGATACTATTTGAATGACAACGGGAAACTCTTCCGTCCTGTATGGCATACTATCTTTACGCATTTCTTTAGGGACTTCGAGCAAATAAAGATATCCGTGATAGATGTATAACCTTCTCGTAAATCGGTAGGTTTTGTCTTTTATTTGCCCAGCAAACCAATAAACAACACAGTAATGATTATCTCAAATAAAGGCAGCCACATACCTCTCCACCAACTTCCCATTCTTATAAACCGCAAACCCATTCCGACCGGAGAAGGTTATTCCCCAGTACTCGCAGTCAGGTTGTTTACCTGCTTGTTGGGCTTTCTTCAAGACCAGTATCGGGCATCCCTGTTCTCCACCGGTAGCAAGGTGCGGAAATGGGACCATGTCAAATTCGAGACTTTTGTGTGCCAAATCTCGTAATAAGGGAATAACTGATAGAACTTGCGAAAGTTGCGTAAGTTCCTTTCTGTGAAGCCTTTGCCAAATACAGCCGTCAACTCTTTGAATAGGGTTCTTATGAGTTGTGTGCCATATTCTGCACGGAAATCTCCATCCTGCTCTTCTTCCACGATGCGTTTGCCAATATGCCAATATGAGTCCTCCATTGAAGAAAAGAAAGATGATAGTTTTGGCTTCGGTTTGTACATGATTATCATGTTGGTGAGTACAGCAAGGGCAGGAAAAGACCGAATAGATGCTCCGAGAGTATTTCAAAATACTCTTAGAGCGGGAATAGGCGGTTATTGTGCTCAAAGAGTCCTAACAAAAGCAAAAAGCACCTACGTTGCCGTAAGTGCTTCATTGTGATTCTGTCGGGGTACCGTGACTCGAACACGGGACCCTCTGCTCCCAAAGCAGATGCGCTAGCCAACTGCGCCACACCCCGAAAGGATTGCAAAGGTATTTCTTTTTTCGGAAAATGCCAAAAAAGAAGTAACTTTGAATCATGATCATAGAGGCAAAAGGTATAGAAAAGAGTTTCGGGGACCTCAAAGTCCTCAAGGGAATAGATTTCCAGGTGGACAGATCCGAGGTTGTGTCTATCATGGGAGCCTCAGGCGCTGGGAAGTCCACTTTGTTGCAGATTCTCGGTACCCTGTCGACTCCGGATGCAGGATCATTGGAGATCGACGGGACAGATGTCCTTCATCTGGGAGGGAAAGAATTGTCTGCATTCCGCAATCGCAGGATTGGTTTCGTGTTCCAGTTCCACCATCTTCTTCCAGAGTTCAATGCCCTTGAGAACGTGATGATTCCGGCCTTTATTGCCGGTCGTTCGGAGAAGGATGCCAAGGAGGCTGCGACCCGGCTCCTCAAGGAAATGGGGCTTGGTGAGAGGATGGATCACAAGCCTTCGGAGCTTTCCGGCGGAGAACAGCAGAGGGTCGCCATCGCCAGGGCCCTTGTAAACGATCCTGCAATTCTTTTTGCAGACGAGCCTTCCGGGAACCTGGATTCCAAGACAAAGTCCGAGATCCACCAGTTGTTCTTCGACCTTCGTGAGCGTTACGGGCAGACGGTAGTGATCGTGACCCACGATCCGGAACTTGCGGCGATGTGTGACCGGTCCCTGTTCATGAGGGATGGCCTTTTCGTATAGCTTTTTTGAAATAGAATAAAAAAAGAGCGTACTTCCCAGCACGCTCTTTTTTTGACAGACTTGACTACTAGTTTTAGTGCTTAACTGTCACTTTTTGTCGTTTTTGCTGTTGTCGTTTTTATTGAGCTTGTGAATCTGCAATCTACGGAAGTTCTCCTCACCTATGAAAAGTTTGGCTATCTTTTTGTTTGACAAGATCTTGCGGTACTCGTCAACGTATTTTTCATCAATGTCGTCACCGGCCTTCTGAGCCTTGAGGTACCTATCCATCAAGTTTGCGATTTCCTTTTCGTCCTTACCTGACTTGATTCCGTTTTCAAGAGCCCTGTAAGCCTCCATCATCTGGCGGAACGAGTCCCTTCTTTCGGCCTCCGACCTATTGTAGATTGGCCAGAACTTTTCGGCCTCTGCAGGGGTAAGGTCCATTGCATCCGTCAGGAACGCTATTTTTTCTGCCTTCATCCTTTCCTGCCAGTTCCTGCCTCCTTCATTCTGTGCATGGAGCAGGGAAGTACCGAGGAAGAGCGCAACTGCGCATAATACTGTTGTAAGAATCTTTTTCATGGTTTAATACTTTTGGTTTCCTCCTGAATAAGCTAGATACTCCATCTCTACACCGGATTCGATGAGGTAGTTGATGATGTCCTCTTCGGTCGTGACGTCTTCATTAGCATATTCAAACTCATTTATGAAGACCTCAGGATGGGTTAAAGAAATAATATCCGCATAGGTAGCTTCGCTCTGGACCTGCTCTGCGGGATTGGTGGAAACAGTGTGTCGCAGGACGGAATTGCCTGCAACCAGTAAGGCTACGAAACAAGCGGCCATGGCGAGGTACGGCCTGATTCGCGCCCACGGCCCGTTCAGGACTGACTTTTCCTGCGGGATGGCTTCGAGACGGCTTTTCAGGTCATTGAAATAACCTTCAGGCACGCCATAGGATGCCTTGCCGATTTTTTCAAATATGTCCTTTTCCGATTTCATTTCCGATTATTTGACAGACTATGAGGGTGTTGGTTTAAAACAATTCAGAATTTTTTTCCAAAAAAGATTTGAGCTTTTCTGTTGCAAAGTGGTAAGAAGCCTTGAGCGCCCCTATGGAGGTGCCGAGGATCTCGGATATTTCTTCGTATGGAAGTTCCTCGAACCATCTCATTACGAACACCAGTCTCTGTTTTTCTGGTAATCGCTGGATGGCCTTCATCAGCATGCGTTGCATCACGTCACCGTTGAACCATGGATCTTCGTCAATCTTTTCTTCCAATTTGGAGGAGAGGCTTTCAAACTGGAGGGCGGACCTCACTTTCTGTTTGTTCAAGAAATTGAGGGCCTCGTTGGTGGCTATCCTGTAAAGCCAGGTGAAGAGCTGTGATTCGCCCCTGAAGGAGGGGAGGGCGGTCCAAATCTTCAAGAATACTTCCTGGAGGAGGTCGTCGGTGTCCTCGTGGCTGCAAAGGAAGCGGCGGACATGCCAGTAGAGCCTTTCACTGTAGGAATCCACGATTTCCTTGAAAGCCCTGTCTTTCTGTCCGCTCTTGTAGAGCTCTATGATCTCCTTGTCAGTCACTTCTGAGTTGTGTAGTATCTTTCAAATGTACGACAATTTGATTATTTTTGCAATTATGAAGCATATACGCAATTTCTGCATCATCGCACACATAGACCATGGCAAGAGCACTCTTGCCGACAGGCTTCTTGAACTCACGAAGACCCTTTCGTCACATGACATGGAAGCCCAGGTCCTCGATGACATGGATCTCGAAAAAGAGAAAGGAATCACTATAAAGAGCCACGCCATCCAGATGGAATACGTCTACAAAGGTGAAAAATATATTCTCAACCTGATCGACACCCCCGGGCATGTGGACTTCTCCTATGAAGTTTCCCGTTCCATCGCTTCCTGCGAGGGCGCCCTTCTCGTGGTGGACGCATCGCAGGGAATCCAGGCCCAGACGATTTCCAACCTGTACCTTGCCGTTGACCACGGGCTGGAGATCATCCCAGTCCTCAACAAGATCGACATGGAATCCGCCCAGGTAGAAGTAGTCTCCGACCAGATAGTGGACTTACTGGGCTGTGACCATGAAGACATATTCAAAGTGTCTGCCCGTACCGGGGAAGGCATTCCGCCGCTTCTGGATGCAATAGTCGAAAAGATTCCGGCGCCGAAAGGAGATCCCGAAGCCCCGCTGCAGGCCCTTATCTTCGACTCCGTATTCAACCAGTTCAGGGGTATCATCGCTTATTTCAAGGTACTGAACGGCTCGGTTTCCACTGGCGACAAGGTCAAGTTCGTCGCAACCGGTATGGAATATGATGCCGAAGAGGTCGGCGTCCTCAAGATGAAGCTCTGTCCGACAGGCAAGGTTTCCACAGGAGATGTAGGCTACATCATCTCTGGAATAAAGAGGGCCGTCGAGGTGAAGGTGGGAGACACGATCACCCATTCCTCAAGGCCCTGCGCCGAGGCCATCGCCGGATTCGAGGAGGTGAAGCCCATGGTCTTCGCCGGAATGTATCCCGTCCAGGCCGACAAGTTCGAGGAACTGCGCGCTACTCTGGAGAAATTCCAGCTTAACGACGCTTCCTTCGTCTATGAACCGGAGTCTTCCCTCGCACTGGGTTTCGGTTTCAGGTGCGGCTTCCTGGGCCTGCTTCATCTTGAGATAGTCCAGGAGCGCCTGTTCAGGGAATTCAACATGGATGTGATCACCACTGTTCCCAACGTCTCCTACAAGGTTTACACTACTCAGGGAGAAGTGCTGGATGTCCACAACCCTTCCGGACTCCCGGCACCGACACTTATCGACCACATAGAAGAGCCGTACATCCGCGCCCAGATAATCTCGAAGACCGAGTTCTACGGGCCTATCATGAAGCTCTGCATGGACAAGAGAGGTACCCTGATAGGGGAACACTACATCACTTCCGACCGTGTGGAACTTACCTACGACATGCCTCTCTCTGAGATAGTCTTCGATTTCTATGACAAGCTGAAATCCATCTCCAAGGGCTATGCGTCCTTTGACTACCATGTCATTGATTTCCGTCCCGCAAGGCTTGTCAAGTTGGATATCCTTCTCAACGGAGACCCTGCAGACGCCCTGTCTTCGCTCATCCATGAGGACCATGCCTACGACTTCGGCCGTAAGATGTGTGTGAAACTGAAAGAGTTGATCCCCCGGCAGCAGTTCGACATCGCGGTGCAGGCCGCCATCGGTGCCAAGATCATCGCCCGCGAAACGGTACGGCAGGTCCGCAAGGATGTGACGGCCAAGTGTTATGGTGGAGATGTGACCCGTAAGCGCAAACTGCTCGAAAAGCAGAAGGAAGGAAAGAAGAGGATGCGTCAGATAGGGACCGTCCAGGTGCCCCAGAGTGCGTTCATGGCTGTGCTCAAACTGGATTCTTAGGAATATATGGTCAAAGTCGCCTTACTCATAACTGTCCCGCCCGGGAACGATGGCAGCGGAGGCTGTCTGGAAGAATGCCAGAAGCAGATAGATGCTGTTGCCTCGGAGGGGAGATATTCATTCTCGATATTCCTGAATTATGAGGGAGCGGCCGGATATCAGGCAATGTGGGAAAAGGCTGCCAAGGAAGGAAATGAATTGTTCCTTTGGGTGGACCAGGACCTCATGCTGGCGGAAGATGCACTTGCATCCTTCCTTGAAAACTCTGAGTTCCTTCGCCATAAGGCTATTATTGCCGGTACGGTGGCTAGCCCTGACAGGACTCTTCTTTTCGGGGGGCGTACCCGCAGGGGACGCCTGATTGAACCTGACCCGACAATCCCGGTTCCCTGCCAGCTTTTCGACCTGTCCTTGGCACTGATTCCAGGGTATGCTTTCAGCAAGCTCGAGAATCCGTCGGACATGTTCCATCGCAGCTTTGCCTCCTATGGCTACGGCCATAAGGCCGCAAAGGAAGGAGTTGCCCGTGTCGTGGCTCCCGGAATACCGGCAAGGACGACAAGGAGGATCGAGATGCCGGTCTGGAGGGATCCGGACAGCACCTTGAAAGATAAGTTTCTTTGGCTTTTCAGGTCGGTATTCAGATAATTATACCTATATTTATAAGTTCGGAATCCGAAACAAATCAAATTACCACATATTATGAAACATCCCAAAATAGGTATCCGCCCCAACATCGACGGTCGTCAGGGCGGAGTTCGTGAGAGCCTGGAAGAGAAGACCATGACTCTTGCAGCCAACGTTGCCAAGCTGATTTCTTCAAACCTTAAGTACAGTGACGGAGCACCTGTCGAGTGCGTCATAGCCGACACCACCATCGGCCGTGTTGCTGAGAGTGCAGCCTGCGCTGAAAAGTTTGAGAGAGAGGGAGTCTGGGGCACGATTTCCGTGACTTCCTGCTGGTGCTATGGCTCCGAGACCATGGACATGCATCCCCTCTGGCCGAAGGCCGTCTGGGGATTCAACGGCACCGAGCGTCCCGGCGCAGTCTATCTTGCCGCCGTCCTCGCCGCCCATGCACAGAAGGGCCTTCCCGCCTATGGAATATATGGCCATGACGTACAGGACGTGTCCGACAACTCGATTCCTGACGATGTGGCAGAGAAGATCCTCCGTTTCGCCAAGGCTGCAGTGGCAGTCGGCGAGATGAGGGGAGAATCCTATCTTTCGATCGGAAGCGTCACCATGGGTATCGCAGGCTCAATCGTGGACTGCAATTTCTTCCAGAAGTACCTGGGAATGAGGAATGAAAGCGTAGATGAGGTGGAAATCCTCAGGAGGATGGACCTCGGCATCTACGATCATGATGAATATGCTAAAGCCAAGGCTTGGGTCGAGAAGTTCTGCATGCCTCAGGAAGGCTGGGACAAAAACCGTCCGGAGAAGCAGAAGACCCGCGAAGAGAAAGACAAGGGCTGGGATTTCGTCACCAAGATGACCTTGATCGTCATGGATCTCCTGCATGGCAATCCGAAACTCAAGGAGATGGGCTTCAAGGAGGAATCCCTCGGCCACAACGCCATCGCCGGAGGTTTCCAGGGCCAGCGCCAGTGGACCGACTGGATGCCCAACGGGGACTTCACCGAGACCCTTCTCAACACCAACTTCGACTGGAACGGCCGCAGGGAGCCTACCATCCTGGCTACCGAGAATGATTCGCTCAACGGTGCCGCGATGCTTCTTGCCCATCTGATGACCAACCTGCCTCAGATCTTCTCCGACGTACGTACCTACTGGAGCCCCGAGGCCGTGAAGAGGGTCACCGGCAAGGAACTGACCGGCAAGGCAGCCCCCGGAATCATCCATCTCATCAATTCCGGAGCCACAACCATGGACGGCTGCGGACAGAGCACCGATGCTGAGGGCAAGCCCGTCATGAAGCCGTTCTGGGAGATGACCGACGAGGACCAGAAGAAGTGCCTCGAGAACTCCTGGTGGATGCCCGCAGACCGTGACTACTTCCGTGGAGGTGGCTACAGCGTCCACTTCGTTTCCAAGGGAGACTTCCCTGCAACCATGATAAGGATCAACATAGTCGACGGCCTCGGCCCCGTGCTCCAGATCGCTGAAGGATGGGTTGTGAACGTCGATCCCGAGATCCACGATGTCCTCGACAAGCGCACCGATCCTACCTGGCCCACCACCTGGTTCACTCCTCGCCTCGATCCTAAGAAGGATGCCTTCAAGGATGTGTACAGCGTGATGAACAACTGGGGAGCCAACCACGGAGCTATCTCCTACGGCCACATCGGAGCAGACATGATCACCCTCGCTTCCATGCTCAGGATCCCTGTCTGCATGCACAATGTCGACGAGTCCAAGATCTTCCGTCCGGCGGCATGGAACGCTTTCGGAATGGACAAGGAGGGAGCGGATTTCCGTGCTTGCGCCAATTTCGGACCTCTCTACAAGTAGCCTATGGCCGGTGAAAAGCTGGTGGAGAGGAAATACCTCTTCATCTTTATCCTGATAACTTCTCTCTTCGCCCTCTGGGGGTTCGCCAACGACATCACCAATCCGATGGTGGCGGCCTTCCAGACGGTGATGGAGTTGTCTGCGGCCAAGGCTTCCCTGGTGCAGTTCGCCTTCTATGGCGGTTATGCTACCATGGCCATACCGGCTGCCCTGTTCATCCGCAAGCACAGCTACAAGAGCGGAATCCTGCTCGGACTTGCCCTCTATGCTACAGGAGCCTTCCTGTTCATACCAGCCGCCCAGTTCCAGCAGTTCTCGTTCTTCTGCATGTCGCTCTACATCCTGACTTTCGGTCTTGCTTTCCTCGAGACCACTGCCAATCCATTCATCCTGTCCCTGGGATCGAAGTCCAATGCTACCAGGCGCCTCAATCTCTCCCAGTCATTCAATCCGATGGGCTCCCTGATGGGCATGAGCGTCGCTTCCTTCGTCGTGCTTCCGCAACTCCTTTCCGACAAGAGGGACGTTGCAGGAAACATCATATTCCCAAGCCTGTCCGAGGCTGAGAAGGCAAGTATACGCCTGCATGACCTGGCAGTGATCCGAAACCCTTACGTGATCATCGGAATCGTGGTACTGGTAGTGTTCGTCATCATAGCTTTGGCCAAAGTCCCCAAGACAGACATCCAGCCTGAGCAGACCAACAGCACCGGCAAGACCCTCTCAAATCTGTGGCACAATAAACTTTACAGGGAGGGAGTCCTCGCCCAGGTGTTCTACGTGGCCGCCCAGATCATGACTTGGACCTTCATCATCCAGTATGCTGACAATCTGGGAATAAACAAGGCTACTGCGCAGACCTACAACATCATAGCCATGGCACTCTTCCTTTGTGGAAGATTCATAGCCACAGCCTTGATGAAGTACGTCAATTCCAGTAAACTTCTGACGATCTTTGCCACAGGGGCTGCAATATGTGCGATCGGGACTATCTGCATCGTCGGTATGGGAGGGCTCTACTGCCTTATCGGCATCAGTGCCTTCATGTCCCTGATGTTCCCTACGATCTATGGCATCGCCCTGGAGAACGTCGATCCCCAGGATGCAAGCCTTGGAGCCGCCTTCCTGGTCGAGGCCATCGTCGGCGGAGCCATCATGCCACCTCTTCAGGGCATGATAATCGACAAGCATGTCATCCTTGGCCATCCGGCGGTAAATGTTTCCTTCGTCCTGCCTCTGATCTGCTTCATAGTGGTCCTGGTCTATGGACTTAGGTCCTACAAGTTGAGGAGGTCATAGGCTGCTGATTATCTCCAGGCAGAACTTCAGTGCTCCGACTGCCATGTCGTCGAGGCTGACGAGGAAGCCGGGACATATTCCAAGAAAAGACAGCGCGATCGTGGTCACGGAAATGACCATGATCGCGCTTGTCAGTGGCAGGGCCAGGAGATTGGTCAGGAGGAAATACTGCGGGAAAGAGTGGAAACGGATCCAGACCAGGGGCGCGGTAAACACCTGGCAGGATAGGGATAGGGTCGCTGCGCTCCAGACCTTCCTGACCGGATCTATCCTGCCCCAGAGACCTTCTCCTTTTGGATAGAACCGTTCGAGGACAGGAAACATGGTGCAGATTCCAAGCATGGCAAGGTAGGAGAGTTGGAATCCGGTTGATGAGATCACATCCGGCTTGATGGCAAGCTGTATCACAAGAGCGGACAGGAGGACTCTCCATGGTTCCCTGGACCGGCCCAGGAGTTTCGCGGTCTCCCCGATGAGGATGAACAGGAACGCCCTTGCTATGGATGGCCCGGCTCCTGTCATAAGTGTGTAAAACCCGGAAGCGGTGACGATGAATGAATATCTTGCCGCCCGGGCTGAAGGAGAGTTGCCCAGTGGAACCGTTATCTTCATCAGTATCAGGTATATTATTCCCAGATGCAATCCCGACAAGGCGAGTATGTGGGAGGCTCCGCTTGCACGGAATGTCTCTATCGTTTCTTTTTCGAGGCCGCTTCTGTCTCCGGTTATCAACGCTTTGATCAGTGCCCCGGTATCTTCCGATGGATAGGGGATGGAATCGATACATCCCTTAAGGGAATCACACCATCTCAACGACAACACCTCCAACGAAGATGGCGGCAATGTCACACCGGCTGACAATTTGTTGCACAGGTAGCAGAAGACACCAGCCAAGCCAAATGAAACCATGGCCCACGGTACAGCAAGGTTTTTTGAATCCTTGCATCCGAACATGCGGATCGGAGCTACGGAAAACAGTAAGAGGATGAACGCAAGGCAGGATGCCAGCAACAGTGGGAATACGGGGCCGCAGGTAGGAACGAGGATGGCTCCCGCCGCGACACCTGCCGTGAACGGAATACCGGCTACCCTCATGTCTTTCGCCTCCACCATTCCGATATCCTTTAATTTTCGTAAAATTAGTTATTAATTTCTTATCTTTGTCGTTCTGATATTAATATTATTGCAAGTAATGATTATTCTCGTTATCAATTGTGGAAGTTCGTCCATCAAGTACCAGCTGCTTGACATGAGGAACGATGACGTCTACGACCTCCTGGCCAAAGGCATAGTCGAAAAGATAGGGCTCGAAAGTGGAAGGCTTCAGCACAAGCCTGCCGGAAAAGACAAGGTCGTGAAAGATCTCCCCATTCCGGACCATACTGTCGGCATGCAGCTAGTTCTGGATGCTCTTGTCGACCGTGAGCACGGAGTCCTTAAATCTTTCGAGGATATTGAGGCCGTAGGCCACAGGATCGTCCAGGGCGCCGATTTCTTCTCCGGCAGCGCAATCGTTGACGAGGATGTCCTCTCAAAGATAGATTTCTGCTGCGATTTCGCACCTCTGCATAACCCTGCGCACCTGCTGGGTATCAGGGCCTGCCAGGAAGTCCTTCCCAATGTTCCCCAGGTAGTCACCTTCGACACGGCTTTCCATCAGACGATGCCGCCTCAGGCATACATGTATGGCCTTCCTTATGAGTACTACGAGAAGTACCACATCCGCCGTTACGGTGCCCATGGTACCAGCCATCAGTTTGTGGCTCACAAGGGTGCCAAGATGGTAGGCATAGATATCAACAATTCAAAGATCATAACCTGCCACATCGGTAATGGTAGTTCCATAACTGCAGTCCAGAACGGCAAGTCTATCGACACTTCTATGGGTCTCACTCCGCTTGAGGGCCTGATCATGGGGACCAGGTGCGGCGATGTCGATCCCAATGCCATCCTCTACATCATGAAGAAGGAGAACCTCGATCCCGACCAGATGTACGAGCTCGTCAACAAGAAGAGCGGCTTCCTCGGAGTTTCACAGAAGACTTCCGATGCCCGTGAGATGGACGAACTTGCCAACAGTGGAGATTTCAAGGCAAAGCTCACCCTCAAGATGCTGACCTACCAGATGATAAAGTACATCGGAGCGTATGTCGCCGAGATGAACGGTGTGGACGCGATCTTCTTCACCGGAGGCATCGGCGAACACAACAGCCGTCTGCGTCGCAGGGTGTGCGAAAACTTCACCTATCTCGGACTTGCTTTCGACTATGAGGCCAACACTGCCTGGGGTGAGGACACCGTCATCTCCCTCCCTGAGTCCAAGGTCAAAGTCGCATTGGTCACTACTGACGAAGAACTCGTGATCGCACGTGATACCATGCATCTTGTACAGAACATTGACGAATAATTCAAAATTACATAACACTATGATTACCAAATTCGCAGATGTCTTTGCAGAACTCAAGGAGAAGGGTATTTGCAAGAAAATGGTCGCGGCATGGGCCGTGGATGAGCACACTATCGAGGCTTGCGCCAAGGCTTCCGAGATGGGTTTCGTCAAGGTTACCCTCGTAGGAGACAAGAACCTCATCGCTGAGACTTGCACCAAGCTCGGAATTGACGTCGAGCAGTTCGATGTAGTCAATGAGCCTGTCGAACTCAAGGCGGTTGCCAAGGCAGTCCAGATGGTCCATGACGGTGACGGTGACGTCCTCATGAAGGGCCTTTGCTCTACCGACAAGTTCCTGCGTGCCATTCTCAACAAGGAGACCGGACTTCTTCCTCCTAAGGGTGTCCTGAGCCATGTTGGCGTCATCGAGAACCCCAACTACCACAAGCTCATGTTCATCTCTGACATGGCCGTCATTCCTCTTCCTGACTTCCGTCAGAAAGTCAAGATCGCCGGCTATCTCGTGGGGGTTGCCAAGTCATTCGGAATCGCTAAGCCGAAACTTGCCTTCATTGCTGCTTCCGAGCAGATGCTTGATTCCATGCCCGCCTGTGTCGAGGCTGCTCAGCTTGCAAAGATGTGCGACCGCGGTCAGATCAAGGGTTGCGTTGCCGACGGCCCTCTTGCCCTTGATGTTGCAATCGATCAGGAATCCGTGGAGATCAAGAAGCTCGTCAGCCCGGTTGCCGGAGATGCCGACTGCCTCCAGTTCCCGAACATCGAGTCTGCCAATGTTTTCTGGAAGACCAATTCCAAACTTGCCAACGGAGTCCGTCAGGCCGGAATGCTTGTAGGAACCACCGCCCCTTGCGTGCTTGCCAGCCGCGCCGACAGTGTCGACACCAAGCTGAACTCCATCGCTGAGGCAGTGATGTTCGTCAATAAATAGCAATCGCTAATAGGAGTAGAACATATTCCTGAGAGGGAATCTGGAGGAATAACGGGCGCGAAGGGCCTCGAAAAGTTCGGTTGTGTGTTTGGCCAGTCCAGGCCCTTTGTAGGTGCTGGTGTTGGAGATGAAGACCCAGCATTCACCGTCCGGAAAGTATTTTACCAGCGCACTGGTACCTGCAAAGGTGCCGGTGCGTGTCCATTCTCCTGTGGGCTTGGTGTCGTTCCATCCGAGAGAGAAGGTATCCGGGTCAAAATATTCAGTCATGGCATCCACGCTCTCCTTGGTGATGATGTCGGGAACTTCGGACTTTCCGTCGATGGATGCAACGAACAGCGCAAGTTCCGGAGTGGATCCCACCCAGCCTCCTGCCCCCAGGAGACCTTCGATGTTGTTGCCTCCATAGCAACGCGGTACCTTGCGGCCGCTGTTGTTGAATTCCTCTGCAGGTTCGTCGTCTTTCTGTACATAATAGCGAACCTCTTCCGGATACTTGTCAGCGTAGTAGTTTCCTCCGAGCCTGAAGCCTGTACATCCGGCCGGGTGCAGGACTTTCTCCTGCATGAAATCCTCATAGGACATACCGCTGACCTTCTCGATGACCATCGACAGGGCGAGGTAGCCGAAATTGGAATAATCCTGCCATGTTCCGGGCTCGAAGGCGAGGGGACGCTTAAGCTGTAAGACCATCAGCTGCTCTTTGGTCGGGACGGTATTCCAGCGGTTCTGCATCATGATCCACCTTGTAGAAAACATAGGATCGCCTCCTTTCTTGGAGAAGCCTGCCTTGTGGCGGAGGAGGTCTTCGACCGTGATCTTATAGTAAAGCGTGTCGCTGATGGCCGCATTGTACAGGGAATCGTTAAGTATGCCCTCCGGGCCGAATACCTTCTCGTCAAGCGAGAGGAGCCCCTTCTCTTCAAGGACCATTATACCCACAGCCGTGACAAGTTTGGAGACGGATGCCATCCTGAGTATGTTCCCTGGTTGCATGGGCTGTTTGGTGTCAGCCATTCCGTAGCCTTTAGCGTATAGGAGTGAGTCGTTCCTCATGACTGAGAGGGATACCCCTTTCAGCCCCCACTGAGTCATGTAATTGATGACCCTGTCATCGAAGCCAGCGAGGGCGGAAGTGTCGGACATCTCGTTTGTGAGAGTCTCGTTCAGGTTGACGGGAACCTTCCTGATTTCGTCACCGGTCTTCCTGCGGGAACCGGATGCAATTGCCACTATGGCCATCGCCGCCACGGCCAGGGCAGCGAGAGCTATCTTTCCTTTCCTTGAGATTCCCATGTACTTTACGTTTTACACGATTAGTCCTGCCTTCCTGCCGAAATCCATTATGAATTCCGCTGTGCCTTCTATTCCAAGAATGGAAGAGTCGATGCAGAGATCGTAGTCAGAAGCGGCTCCCCAGTTTCCGAATGTGAAGAAATTGTAATAGGTCCGCCTGGTATGGTCCTGGCGCTCGATCCTTGAAGTGGCACTCTCATTGTCCAACCCGAGTCGTTCGGTCACCCTCTTTATCCTTTCTTCCATGGGTGATGAGATAAAGACGTCCAGGCACTTCATGTTCCTGAGAATGTAGTTTGAACATCTGCCTACGAAGATGGCCGGACCCTTCTGGGCTATTCCAAGTATCACTTCGCTCTGGATCTTGAACAGTTCGTTGTCTCCAACGTAGTTCCTGGCGCTGCCGAAACGCTCTGCGCCGAAGAATGATGAGAAACTGAAGAGGCTTCGCCTCTCGTCGCTCCTTTCAAACAGTTCCTTGCTGAAGCCGCTTTGTTCAGCTGCCTTGGAGATCAGTTCATTGTCATAGACTTCTATTCCAAGCTTCTCTCCGATCCGGAGGGCGATTTCCTTCCCTCCGCTGCCGAACTCCCTGCCGATGTTGATGATTGTGGGGTTGTCGTTCATTGTGGTCATTGTTTGATGTTACTGCCCAGTATTGCAGGAGAATCCCCGTCCTGAAGTCTGTCAAACTTGCGGAACAGGCTGTGTATCAGAATGAATGTGGTGATGAATGCCAGTATGTCCGAGCAAGGGAATGCCATGAACACTCCCTTGATGCCCAGGAATGCCGGGAAGATGTAGACCAGGGGAACCAGGTACAGGAGTTGCCTGCTCAGGGACAGGAAAATCGACTTCCGCACCATTCCGAGGCTTTGGAAGAAATTCGTAGAAACCATCTGCCAGCCCACGAGAGGGACTATCGGGTTCATTACCCTCAGTCCTTTGTCGGCCATTTCCTTGAGTTCAGGATCACTTGTGAATATTCCGACCATGAGTTGGGGGAAGAATTCCGAAGCGATGAACCAGAACAGGCAGACTATGCTGGCCCACATGGCCGTCAGTCTGAAGACTATCCTTACCCTTGAATATTTGAGGGCACCGAAATTGTAACCGGCGATGGGTTGCATTCCCTGGTTGAACCCCATCACGATCATGATGAACATGAAGTTAATCCTGTTGACGATGCCGTAGGCACCGATGGCGAGGTCACCTCCGTACTTGAGGAGCTGCTGGTTGATGAACATCGTCACAATGCAGGACGCAGAATTCATGAGGAAGGGTCCCAAGCCTATCGAGAGGGAATCCTTTGCGATTCTCCAGTCGAGTTCGAAGACACGCTTTGGAAGCCTCAGCATGTTGTCCTTCCGCATGAAATAGCGCAGGGAGTAGGAGAGTGCCATGGCCTGGCACAGGACTGTGGCAATTGCTGCCCCACGGATCCCCATGTTGAGGACGAAGATGAAGATCGGATCCATGATCGTGTTGGAGATCACCGTGAACAGTGTCAGGGTCATCGCAAGCTTCGGGTTTCCGGAAGAACGCAGCAAGGCGTTGAGTCCGAAATAGAGGTGGGTGATCACGTTGCCGACCAGGATTACCTCCATGTACTCCCTAGCAAACCTTATGGTATTGTCGCTTGCCCCGAAGAAATACAGGATGGGATTGATGAACAGGAGGCAGAGAACTGCGAAGATGACTCCGGTTATGCAGTTGAGGCTTATATCGTTGGCCAGGACCTTGTTCGCTACCTTGTAATTCTTCTGCCCGAGGAGGACAGAGATCAAGGTGGCTGCTCCCACTCCTACCAGGGTGCCGAGTGCAGAACTCAGGTTCATAAGGGGGAAGGTGACAGCCAGGCCTGAGAGGGCGAGTGAACCTACACCGGGGATGTGCCCGATGAATATGCTGTCGACCATGTTGTACAAAGAAGACGCGGTCATGGCAATTATACCTGGGACCGCGTATTTCTTTAGTAGCTTTCCGACACTCTCGGTGCCGAGTTCTGTAGGAGCTGTACGCCCGATGGCCATCCTTGTTCCTCCCTGCAGGTTACAGTATATCTTCTTCCGGTGATGCGACTGCTTCCACCTCGAACACCAGCGGTGCGAATTTAGGGATTGATGAACCTTCTCCGTTCATCCCATAGCCGAGAGTCGAGTAGAACGCGCACCTTACTTTTTCCATCGGATGCATCCTGGAAAGGCAGAACGCGAAACCATCGATAGTCGTGTTGCCGGTTTCAGCTGAACTTGCACTTATCGTTATGTTCGCATATTCAGGAGCCATGGTTACATACATCGGACCGTAAGTCTTGTCAGATGAGTAGATTCCGTAAACTTTGGCGGTGTCTTCAATGGTCGTGTCAAACACTTTCCCGTTCAACAGGCGTCCGGTGTAGTTGATGTAGAAACTAGTGTCGGAAGAGAAGGTCGCAGTGTCCGTCGGTTCGACCAGGGTCTTGCTGTAGTAGCCGAACTTTGTGGAATCAACTCCGTCCATGTGAAGGGCGACATATCTCCGGAGAGTGTCGATCTCCCATTTCTCAATGTCAGTCGTCTTGCCTTTCAGGCTGACGGTGCAGATTGCGTTGCTTCCTCCGTTGGCCTTGATGTATTTCTCCTCGGTGTCATAGTCGGCAATGGTATAGAGCCAGCTTGGAATGATTGCCGTCCTTTTACCGCCGACCTTCATGCCCTTGACCATTTCGAGGACTCCGGTCTCGGTGTAACCACGGTCGTTGATCAGGATGTCCGTTCCGTAGTAATTCGCCAGGGAATAGGTTCCCAGTTGCTTGGCAAGGCTTTCCTGCGTTGTACTGGTGATGCTGCCCTCGAGGTCGGTGATGGTGTATTCCGCGAACAACACGATGTCGTCGTCAGTAAGCGCAGCTCCCGTGCCGGGGATGTCTTCTGTGATGTAGACTCCGAGTCCTGTAGGGCTTATCCCAGGATGGTTCACACTCATCCAAGCATCAAAAAATTCCTTTGACGTGTTTACTGTATTGACTGACGTCTCCTTGGCACAACTTCCGAAGAAGGCAGCAATGGCAACGATGCCGGCTGCGGTCAAAATCCTTTTTGTAAATATGTTCATGACAGTTGAATTCATTTTAATTGTTGCTCACGCTTTTGATCCACAAATGGTAGGCCAGCGCTGAGTTGGACGGGATGCCGGCCATCGACCGTTTGCCGAAACCATGCTTCCCGCTGAAGAGCACATAGCACTCATCGCCACCCTTCACTCCGATCAGACCGTTCCTCAAGCCTTCGACTATCTTGTCTTCACCTAGCTTGATGGTGCTGATCGTGAAGACGGTACTATCGGAAAGGGCCCATCCGGCCGAATTGGCGAAAGTATCGTAGTTCGTGGCGAACAAGTTGCTGTTGCTCAGCCTGGACGAACTTATGTGGAATCCTGCATAGTAGAACGAAACAGCCCCGCCTTCTTGCAAAGCTTCTCCGTCACCGTGGACCACCGTTACCTTTACCGAACCATTGTTGTACTCAGTGGTAGCGTCAGGATTGGATTTTTCAAGGGAAGCGACGATGGCCTCGATGTTGGACTCCTGCCTGTCATAAGTCGTATCCTCCTTTTTGGTGCATGAAACAGCAAAAAGCAGAATAGCAGCAGCCGCGATTATTTCAACCGACCTTCTCATCCTTTAAAAAACTCTTCTGATACTTTCAATATGTATGCCTTAGCGTCCGAAGATGAATGAATATCTTCGGTAAAAATCAATTTTCCTCCTGCGGCCTGCTCATGTCCGCCGCCACCAAAATAGTGCATGGCGCACTTGTTGGCTGAAGTTCCTTTCTTGGACCTTATGGACACACGGAAACGGTCCTTTTCCTCTGTCAGCAGCATGCTCATCCGTACATTTTTGATGGCAAGCGGGAGGTTGACGAAACCTTCGCTTTCTCCCTGTCTGAAATCGAAGCTGTCCTGAGTCTCCTGGTCCAGGATCATGAAGGCTAGTCCTTCAGGGGTGATCTCCATGTTTTGATATAGAAGGTATCCCATCAACCTGAGCCTGTTTTCCCTGTAGGAATCGTACAGTTCGTTGAGTATCCAGTCCCTGTCCACGCCTGAGGCAATCAGTTCCGAAGCCATTTTCAAGGTGGAAGGGAAGACCGAGTTGGCGAAATTGTTCGTGTCAGTGGTCATGCCCGTGAGCAGGGATCTCCGGCATGCCATGGGCAAGCTCCCGGGATGCCCGTCGATCCCTGGCATTTCCTTGAGGATGAAGTAGAGGAGTTCGCTTGCTGACGAGATCTCTGTCTCTGAAAACACCAGACCGAAGGCACTCTTCTCAGGATCGAGATGGTGGTCAATAATGACCTTCCTGGCCTGCGAATTCCTGAGCCAGGGTTCCATCGTCTCTCCGGATCTGCTCCATGAACTGCAGTCCAGGCAGAACAGAAGGTCGCTTCCATCGATTCTTCTTCTGAGGCCGGACGGATCACTTCCGGTGATGACATCCTGCCTGTCGAAACCGTTCAGCATGAATGACAATGAATCCGGAACCGGATCGGGAACCATCAGCACAGCATCTTTCCCCCGGCACTCTTTGAGGTAGCTCACAAGTGCCAGACCACATCCGAGCGCATCCCCGTCAGGGTGGATGTGAACGGATGCCGAGATGCGTTTAGCATCCCTTATAAGGGAGTCCAATGCAGTGATGTTGTCCATTTGCAGCAGCAAAATTACAAATATTATATTGCATTTCATAAATCAATTTTCTAACTTTGTCCAGAATTGACGCTTAGTCTATACACCTGATTGCAAATCATAAAATTCTAAGGATAATGAACAAGACACTGAAAACGATTCTCAGCCTCGTGCTTGCACTCGTATGCGTATTCCTCGTGTACAAGATCTACGACGGAGTCATGCAGCCTGTAAGGTTTGAAAAGGACGTCAACGCCAGGAAGAAGGTGGCTATCCAGCAGCTCAAGGACATCCGTGACCTCCAGGTCGCCTACAAGAGCGTCAACGACAAGTTCACCGCATCTTTCGACACTCTCAAGCAGTTCTACAAGACTGGCGAGATGGTCGTCCTGATGCAGGTCGGCTCTAAGGATGACTCCCTCGCAGTCGCCCACACCAACGAGGTTAAGAAAGCCGCAAAGGGCAAGCTCACAGACGCTGATCTCTACAAGCTCTATCAGCAGGGAGACAAGAACCTCGTCTTTGCCATCCAGAACAAGATTCCCGTCAGGGACACCCTGTTCCGCAGCAGGACGGACTTCAACATCGACAACATCGACAAGATTCCTTTCGCCGTCGGTGAATATGGTGCAGCCCCTGTCCAGAACGTAGAGATGGATGCCATCGTGAAGAAGGTCTCCGGTGTCGATGTTCCTCTCTTCGAGGCCAAGATGCCTTACAAGTCCCTCCTCAATGGTCTTGACCATCAGCTCATCGTCAACCTGGTCGCTGAGCGCGAGGACCTCGGCCAGTACGAAGGTCTCCAGGTAGGAAGCATTACTGCCCCGAACAATAACGCGGGTAACTGGGAGTAGGACTGTGCATGTCACGTCACACCCCAAAGGCCGCCCTTGTCCCGTCTGAGTTTTTCGATGCGGGGTCAGCAAGAGAAATCTTGTCAAGGACAGTCCTTCTGGACAAAGATGACAAAGTAGAATACATCAGCTTGCCGGAGTTTTCCGCGCAGCTGGTGTATTCTCTTTCTGATAATCCTGCCACGGACCCTGCCCTCCCGAGCGATGCGAAGGATCAGGATGAACCGAAGGATCGTCTTCCCGAGCTCTACAATGTCCTGAAGGCCGTTTCCGGGATCAGTGAGCATAACAAGATCGTGGCTTCCTATGGCGATGGAGTCCTCTCCCTGGCAATAGCCCAAGGCGAGAACCTCCTCCTTGCCAATGTCTTCCAGGCTGCAGATTTCACAACGGCCGAGTATTTCCTGTTCATGGCCGTGCGCAAGCTCCAGCTCAATCCGGAAGTGTCCACTGTCCATTTCCTGACAGCCCTCTCTGACGAGGAGGAGATGTCCCTGTACCGCTACTTCAAGTCCGTTGAACAACGATGAGGATCATTGGAGGACGCCTGAAAGGCAAGACTATCAACCCACCTGCCGGTTACAAGGCAAGGCCTACGACCGATTTCGCCCGGGAAGGTCTTTTCAACATCCTTGGCAATGAATATGAGTTCGAAGACCTGAAGGTGCTTGACCTTTTCGGCGGCACCGGAGCCATAGCCTTCGAGTTTGCTTCCCGTGGAGCCGCCAGGGTATATTCCGTTGAGATGGCCAGGGAGAATGCATCCTTCATCAAAACCGAGGCCAGGCGGCTGGGCCTCGACAATGTGACCATGGTAAGGGACAATGTCTTCGATTTCCTGCCCATCTGTCACGAAAAGTTCGACATAGTGTTCGCTGACCCACCCTATGCTCTGGAAGGGCTTGAAACCCTGCCTGACAAGGTCTTCGCCCAGGACATTCTTCATCCGGGTTGTTATTTCATCCTCGAGCACGGCGACGAACATTCATTCACCGGCCATCCACGCTTCAAAAAAGAGAAGCGCTACGGTCGCGTGCACTTCTCTTTCTTTGAATAATTGTCCGTCGGACGGAATCCCTATTTCCCGAGGTTGCCCAGGATCGAGCGGGTGATCTCGCGGGTTATGGTACGTGTAGCGGCGCTGGTGGCGTTCTTCACCACCTTCCCTGCACTCTCCTTGGCCGAACCGGTTTTCTTCTTGCCGGTGACGCGGCTGGAGACCTCGTTGCCTACGGCTGTGGCCAGAGTTGCTGTCACCGCAGTGATGACAGCCTTTGCAACCTTGCCGAAGACTCCGTTCTTCTTGCTTTCGGGTACCTTGGCGGCCTTTGATGATTTACCACCCTTTTCTTCTTTCTCTTCCTGTGCCTCTTTGAGCTGAGCTTCCCTTTCGGCCATCAGGACCTCGAAGGCACTCTCCCTCTCGACCAGTTTGTCGTATTTGCCGTAGATCTTGGACTGCTTGATCAGCTGGCTTCTCTGGCTCTCATCGATGGCTCCGATCTGGCTCAGCGGGAAGAGTATCTTGGCCTTCTGGACCATGCTCGGAGCTCCCTTTTCATCGAGGAATGAAACCAGGGCCTCGCCGGTGCCCAGGCTCGTTATAGCCTCATAGGTGTTGAATTCAGGATTTGTCCTGAAAGTGTCAGCAGCGACCTGGACGGCCTTCTGGTCTCTGGGAGTGAAAGCGCGGAGGGCATGCTGCACACGGTTGCCAAGCTGACCGAGGATGTTGTCAGGGATATCGGTCGGACTCTGCGTCACGAAATAGACCCCGACACCCTTGCTTCGGATGAGGCGGACCACCTGCTCGATCTTGTCGACAAGGGCCTTGGAAGTACCGTCGAACAGCATGTGTGCCTCGTCGAAGAAGAATATCAGTTTAGGGAGGTCCATGTCTCCAACTTCCGGCAGGGTGACATAAAGCTCGGAAAGCAGCCAGAGCAGGAAGGTTGAGTAGAGCTTAGGCTTGAGCATCAGCTTGTCGGCCGCCAGGACGCTCATGACTCCCTTGCCGCCTTCAGTGGCGAGAAGGTCGTAGATGTCGAAAGAAGGCTGTCCAAAGAACTTGTCAGCGCCTTCGTTCTCGAGGGTCAGAAGCGATCTTTGTATTGCTCCGACAGATGCAGGAGCGATGTTACCGTAGATCTGTGAATATTCAGAAGCATGCTCTGAGATGAAATTGAGGCATGACCTGAGATCCTTGATGTCGTCCAGCAGCAGTCCCCTTTCGTCAGCAATCCTGAAAAGGATGTTCAGCACTCCCTCCTGGGTGTCGTTCAGCCCGAGTATCCTGGTCAGGAGCTGCGGGCCCATCTGTGAGATGGTACACCTCATCGGGTGGCCCTGCTCCCCGAAAACGTCATAGAAGCGGACAGGGCAACTCTGGAACTTTGGATCTTCGATTCCGAACTCTGGCATCCTTTTCTCTATGAATCCGCTGGTCTTTCCGGCCTGCGAGATTCCTGAAAGGTCTCCCTTCATGTCGGCCATGAAGCAGGGAACACCGGCCTGGCAGAAACTTTCTGCCATGACCTGTAGGGTGACGGTCTTTCCTGTACCGGTGGCTCCGGCCACGAGTCCGTGCCTGTTGGCCATCTTCCCGACTATCGAGAGAGGACCTTTGTCGCAGTGGGCTATCCAAAGCCCGTTGTTGGAGTCGTACATATTCTTGAATGATATTAATTGTCTTTCATTTGGTTGTCATGATGCATCTTCAAGCCCGACAGGATGGCTCCCGCAATTGTGAAAGTTGCAAGTCCGATCCACGGTGCAATTGCCGCATTGACCCCGAATCCGACCTTGTCTACGAGGATGAATGTAATGCTCACGGCTGTCATGAACGCCGCCGGGATGCCGCTGATAAGATACTGCATTCCTTTCTTGTCCCTTAGCAGGTAGACAGTGATGGCCCAGAGGGTGAACACGGCAAGGGTTTGGTTCGACCAGCCGAAGTATCTCCAGATGGTGTTGAAGCCGTTGGAGTCAGCGATGTTGAACCAGAGCAGGATACCGGTGGCTATGAACAGGGGGATGCTGATGAGCAGCCTGTTGCGGATAGGTTTCTGGTCAAGCTTGATGAAATCGGCGATGATAAGCCTGGAACTTCTGAGGGCAGTGTCGCCGCTGGTTATGGGGGCTGCTACAACGCCGAGGATGGCAAGAATGCCTCCAAGGATTCCCAACCATGATTTAGAGACGGCGGTGACCACCGTAGGGGCTGCAGCCGTGAGGTCCGATCCGCACTCCGCTGCTCCTCCGTCGAAGAAGAAGTAGGATGATACCGCCGCCCAGACCAGGGCCACGAGTCCTTCGGTGATCATCGAGCCATAGAACACCGGCCGTCCTAGCTTTTCATTCTTGAGGCATCGTGCCATCAGCGGACTCTGGGTTGCGTGGAAGCCGCTTATGGCTCCGCAGGCAATGGTTATGAAGAGGCAGGGGAATATGGGCTGTCCGTTGACTCCGACCGAAGGACCGCGGTTGGCAAGGCCGTCCCAAAGCTCGGGGATGGAGGGCCATTTGACCAGAAGGCCAGCCAGGAGGGCGACCGCCATGAAGATCAATGCGAATGCGAAGATAGGGTAGAACCTTCCGATCACTTTGTCGATCGGAAGCATGGTGGCGATGAAATAGTAGATGAATATAACTCCGACCCAGATCATGATCGCCTTGGCTGTCCCGTCTCCGGCGATGTCGCCGAGGATGATAGCAGGACTGTAGACGAATACTGCAGCAACAAGGGTCAGCATCACGACCGTGAAGACCAGGACTACCTTCTTGGTGCCGTTGCCAAGGTAGGTGCCGATGATCTCAGGGAGTCCCGCTCCTCCGTGCCTTACTGAAAGCATCCCGGAAAGGTAGTCATGGACCGCTCCCGCGAAGATACATCCCAGCACGATCCAGAGATAGGCGGAAGGCCCGAATTTGGCACCCATGATGGCCCCGAAGATCGGTCCGGTTCCGGCAATGTTCAGGAACTGGATCATGAACACCTTCCAAGTGGGGAGCGGGACGAAGTCTACGCCGTCCGCTTTGTCGATTGCGGGGGTCGTGCGGCTTTTATCCGGTCCGAAAACCCTCTCTACGAATTTCCCGTAAAGCATGTAGCCCAGGATTAGGGCGATGAGGCTGAGGATGAGTGAAAACATGGCAATCTTCCTATAAAGGGCATTATACAAAATTAATAAATAATGAGTATATTTGTAATATTGAACTCGACATTTTAAAACACTTATTCTAATAATGAAATCCAGATTTATCACTATGGTTGCTGCCGCCCTTGCATTTGTCGGCAGCGCCTCAGCACAGCAGTGGGCTCCCGCGGGAGACAGGATCAAGACAAAATGGGCAGAGGAAGTTTCTCCTTCGAATGCACATCCTGAGTATCCACGTCCCCAGATGGTCCGCACCGATTGGAAATCGCTCAACGGACTTTGGGATTATTCAATAACTCCCAAGTCACAGGCGAAGCCTTCGACCTTTGACGGCAAGATCCTTGTCCCCTTTGCAGTTGAATCTGCTCTTTCAGGAGTAGGACGTACCGTGACTGCTGACGATGCCCTTTGGTACAGGACGGAGTTCACCGTGCCTTCAGCATGGAAGGGAAGACGTCTCATGCTCAACTTCGATGCAGTTGACTGGAAGGCGGAAGTTTTCGTGAATGATGTAAAAGTCGGTACCCACACAGGCGGTTACACTCATTTCTCATTCGATGTCACACCTTATCTCAAGAGCGGAGCCAACAACCTGGTGGTGAGGGTAGAGGATGCTACTGACGATGATTTCCAGCCTCGCGGAAAGCAGGTCGCCAACCCCCGCGGAATCTGGTACACTCCGGTTTCCGGAATCTGGCAGAGCGTGTGGATTGAGCCTGTCGCTCCCACCCATATCACAGACTACAACGTAGTCTCCTGCCTCAAGAGCAAATCCATCGATGTCACCGTGGATGCTGCAGGTGTCCAGGAGGGCGATGTCGTGAAGGTATTCCTTCTCGATGGAGGCATAGGCTATTCAACCGAGACTGTCAATGCAGCCAAGGCGGCAAAGGACGGCCAGTATGCAGTCCTTGCTTCCGGAATGGCGGCTCCCGGCGGAAGCGTGACCCTCAATGTCCCGAGTCCCAAGCTCTGGTCTCCAGACTCTCCTTATCTCTACGGATTGGACATCCAGATCCTCAGGGCCGGCAAGATCGTCGACAGGGTAGCTGCCTACACTGCCATGCGCGAGATTTCCGTCTACCAGAAGAACAGCAACACAAAACTGATGGGACTCAACGGCGAGGCTCTCTTCCAGTTCGGTCCTCTCGACCAGGGCTGGTGGCCTGACGGACTCTACACCGCCCCTACCGACGAGGCTCTCAAGTTCGATATCCAGAAGACCAAGGACTTCGGCTTCAATATGATCCGCAAGCACATCAAGGTCGAGCCCGACCGCTGGTTCTACTACTGCGACCAGCTCGGAATGCTTGTCTGGCAGGACATGCCTTCCTTCTCCGACAACAGGAAGGGCAAGTGGGGCATGTACTACTACGGCGAGGGCGAGGATTTCCCCGCTACACCCGAGGCAAAGGCCAACTACTACAAGGAGTGGACTGAGATCATGAACCAGGTCAAGAAATTCCAGTGTATCGTCGTATGGGTTCCTTTCAACGAGGCTTGGAGCCAGTTCGACACCAAGGAAGTCGTGGCTTACACCAAGAAACTCGATCCGACCAGGCTCGTCAACCAGTCTTCAGGCGGCAACTGGGAGGAAGGTGTCGGTGACATCCTCGACAACCACCATTATCCTTATCCTGCAATGAGGATGTGGGACAAGAACATGATCAACGTCCTGGGCGAGTACGGCGGTATAGGTTTCCCTGTAGAGGGCCATCTCTGGCAGGCAGACAAGAACTGGGGCTATGTCCAGTACAAGAACGGTGACGAAGTCCTTGCCGAGTACGCCTCCTTCGCCGAGCAGCTCAAGCAGCTCATCAAGCAGGGTTGCTGCGCAGCCGTCTACACCCAGACGACCGACGTGGAGATCGAGGTCAACGGAATCATGACTTACGACCGCAAGGTCATCAAGATGGATGAGAAGAAACTCCATGATGTCAACGTCGGAGTTATCAAGTCCATGCCTACTAAATAGTCATCCATAATCCGTATCATGGATAACAGCAAGAATAACTGCAGGTACGCCATGCTGGTTCCGACCAGCATGGGCCTGCGTGTTACACCTGAAAACGGCCAGCCTGTCCATTCGAGTGACATGTTCCGTCTTCAGGCCACCAGTGCCGAGACCAACGTGGCCAGCATCTCCTCCTATCTCGGACTGCCGGTCAAGGTTCTCACAGCATTCGTGAAGGACAGTCCTTTTGCAGCCTTCATCAAGTCCAATCTCCGTTCGCGCGGAATGGACTTCGAGGGCCCGGACGTGCCTCAAGGCGGTCCATGGGGCTACCGTCACCAGATCAATGTGGCGGACAGCGGCTATGGATCCCGCGGCCCAAGGGTCTGGAACGACCGTGCGGGAGAAGTTGGAAGGACTTTGAATGTCAAGGACTTCGACCTTGACAGGATCTTCGGGCAGGAAGGCGTCAGGATCGTTCATCTCTCTGGACTTATCTCTGCACTCAGTCCGGACACGGGAAAGTTCTGCCTGGAAATCGCAAGGAAGGCCAAGGAGTACGGAACGATGATCAGTTTCGACCTCAACTACCGGGCGTCTTTCTGGGCCGGAAGGGAAGAGGAGCTCCGGGCCATATTCAGCGAGATTTGCTCCCTGGCCGACATCCTGATCGGTAATGAAGAGGATTTCCAGCTTTGTCTTGGAATCCAGGGCCCGGAAGCCGGAGGCAAGGACATTTCTTCTAAGATCGATGGCTTCAAGGAAATGATCCGCAGGGTGAAGGCTGAATATCCTTCAGCCAAGGTCTTTGCCACTACCCTGCGCCAGGTCAATGATGCGAATAGCCACAACTGGGGAGCTATAATGCTCGAAGGTGAGACCTGGCATGTCGTCGAACCCAGGCCTATCCATGTCCTGGACAGGATCGGTGGAGGCGACGGTTTTGTAGGAGGTCTTCTCTATGCAATACTGAAGGGTTGGGAGCCTGAGAAGTGGATCCAGTTCGGCTGGGCCTGCGGAGCTCTCGCTACGACTTTCCTTACCGATTATGCCCAGCCTGCTGATGAAGACCAGGTCTGGAGTATCTGGAACGGTAATGCAAGAGTAAAACGCTAAGCCATGCTCTATTTCGCAAGAGGTTCTAAGACAGACATCATATCTGATCCAGAACTGAACGACATCCTTAGGGAAGTTTTTGACAGCATGGGCCCTCGGAGGAGGGTCCTTGCCATTCCTCCCGATTTCACCAGGTTGAATTCGCATGCCGGTCCGATCACCAGGATGGTAAACGACTATTTCGGAGATGCCCTGACTGACGTCATGCCAGCCCTCGGCACCCATACTCCAATGACGGAGGAACAGATCGGGACGATGTACGCAGGTGTACCTGCAGGAAAGTTCCGCGTCCATGACTGGCGCAACGACGTTGTCACTGTAGGCGAAGTTCCGGCGGAGTATCTCAGCAAGGTTTCTGAAGGCCGTGTCAACTATTCATGGCCTGCCCAGGTAAACAAGTTGCTCCTAGACACCTCGTTCGACCTTATCCTGTCTGTCGGACAGGTGGTGCCTCATGAGGTCATCGGCATGGCAAATTACACCAAGAACATATTCGTAGGTGTCGGTGGTGCGGAAGGTATAAACAAGAGCCACTTCCTTGGTGCCTCCTATGGGATGGAGCGGATAATGGGGAGGGCCAAGACTCCTGTCCGTGATGTACTTGAATATGCCAGGGTACATTTCATTCCGGACCTGCCTATAGTTTACATCCTTACTGTCAGGGCAAAAGATGAGGCGACGGGTGGGATCGTGACCCGCGGCCTGTTCATCGGAGATGATTTCGAGTGCTTCGAGAAGGCTTCCAGGCTGTCGCTCGAAACAAATTTCATAATGGTCGACCACGAGATCCGCAAATGCCTTGTCTATCTTGATCCTGCTGAGTTCAAGAGCACCTGGCTTGGCAACAAGGCGGTTTACCGCACCAGGATGGCACTCGCTGACGGAGCTGACCTGATCATCATGGCTCCTGCCCTCAAGGAGTTCGGTGAGGACCCGACGATAGATGCTCTCATCAGGAAATATGGTTACAAGGGTACTCCTCACACCCTGGAAGCTACTGAAGCTAACAAGGATCTCCAGGATAACCTGAGCGCCTCTGCCCATCTTATTCATGGGTCTTCGGAGGGTAGGTTCAAGATCACCTACTGTCCCGGTCCGGCAATGGGCAAGGAGGAAATCGAGAATGTAGGATTTGCCTATGGCGACCTTGACGCAATCATGAAGCGCTATCCGGCGGACCGGATAAAAGACGGGTGGAACATCATGCCTGACGGAGAGGAGGTCTACTACATCTCCAATCCTGCCCTAGGCCTCTGGGCCCATCCCTCCAGATTTGTATAACGTTATGTCAAGGGACTCCTCCTCCAAGAACCACTGCCACCCTCGGCATGTTAAGAGGGGGGACCGGAGCGAAGCGAACGGTGGGGCCGCGCAGCGGCGGTTCTGGAGGAGGGGCCCCTTGACAAGGAAATAAAGAAAAAAAGAATGAAAGCAGTATCAGACATCGGACTTGTAGGTCTGGCGGTTATGGGTGAGAATCTGGCCCTCAACATGGAGAGCAAAGGGTTCCATGTCAGTGTCTACAACCGTACGGTCGAGAAAGTCGACCATTTCATGGAAGGGCGGGGCAAGGGCCTCAATTTCTATGGAGCCCATTCCCTTGAGGATTTCGTAGAGTCTCTCAAAAGCCCCAGGAAGGTCTTCCTGATGGTTAAGGCTGGAAAACCCGTCGATGATTTCATCGAGAAACTTATTCCGCTCCTGGACAAGGGAGACATAATCATAGACGGTGGCAACACCCATTTCCCCGACACTGCCCGCAGGACCGAATATGTCGAGAGCAAAGGACTCCTCTACATCGGCACAGGAGTCTCCGGTGGCGAAGAAGGTGCCCTCAAGGGCCCGTCAATGATGCCCGGCGGCTCGCCGGCTGCGTGGCCCTATGTCAAGCCAATCTTCCAGGGCATAAGCGCCAAGGTAGCAGACGGCACTCCATGCTGTGACTGGGTAGGCCAGGGTGGGGCCGGCCATTTCGTGAAGATGGTCCATAACGGTATCGAATACGGTGACATCCAGCTCATCTGTGAGTGCTACCAGATCATGAAGGACATTCTCGGAATGACAAACGAGGAAATGCACCAGACCTTTGCCGAATGGAACAAGGGCGACCTTGACAGCTATCTGATTGAAATTACCCGCGACATCCTTGCCAAGAAGGATGAGGATGGAAAGTATGTGTTGGATTATATTCTTGACACAGCCGGCCAGAAGGGTACTGGCAAATGGACAGCTATTTCCGCACTCGACCTCGGCGAACCACTGACCTTGATAAGTGAGTCCGTCTATGCCCGCTGCCTGTCGGCATTGAAGGAGGAAAGAGTAGAGGCATCTAAGATCCTCGATGGACCTCGTCCCGTGAAGTTTACCGGTGACCGGGAAGCCTTCCTGGAAGACCTCAGGCGCGCTCTTTTCGCTTCCAAGGTGGTCTCATATGCTCAAGGTTATTCCTTGATGAGGGCCGCAGCCAAGGAATATGGCTGGGACCTTAATTATGGCGGCATAGCACTTCTCTGGAGAGGCGGCTGCATCATCAGGAGTGTCTTCCTCGGCAAGATCAAGGAGGCCTTTGACAATAATCCGATGATTGCCAATATCCTGCTGGATCCCTATTTCAAGGAGAAACTCTCGGATGCCCAGAAGGGATGGAGGAATGTCATTGCCCAGGCAGTCGTAAACGGGGTTCCGGCTCCTTGTATGACTGCTGCCCTTGAATATTATGACGGCTACCGTACCGAGAGGCTCCCGGCCAACCTGCTCCAGGCGCAGAGAGACTATTTCGGTGCCCATACATACGAGAGGACCGACCGCCAGCGCGGTGAATTCTTCCATACAAACTGGACTGGCCACGGCGGCGACACCGTCTCCGGCACTTATACGGTTTAGTATTGAGTTGGAAGGAGACCTCCTTCCAGCCAGAAAAAGATGAAACCAAAGTGATATACGGTATGAAATATTCATTTGATGACCTGAAAGGTCGTAATTGTGTGATCACCGGCGGATTCGGTGTGATAGGCATGGCCCTGACGAGGGGACTGGCGCAGGCCGGTGTCAACCTGGCCGTTATCAGCCGCAGCGTAGACAATCCCGCAAAGGGAGAGGCAATCGCTGCAGAATTCGGAGTAAAGTGCATCGGCATCTCTGCCAGTACGCTTGACAAAACTGGCCTGGAGGCTGCACGGGATCTTATCCATGAAAAGCTCGGCAAGATCGACATACTGATCAACTGTGCAGGAGGTAACTCTCCGAAGGCAACCTGCGCTGCTGAGCAGATGGAACCAGGAATCGACCTTGGCAGCACATTCTACGGCCTCGACCTCGGAGGTTTCGACCAAGTCTTCGACCTCAATTTCAAAGGCACTTTGCTTGCAACCATGGTCTTTACCCAGGATATGCTCGAAGCCGGAAAGGGGAACGTCCTGAACATCTCCTCGATGAACTCAATCCGCCCCCTTACCAAGATCCCTGCATATTCAGCAGCCAAGGGTGCCATCAACAACTTCACCCAGTGGTTCGCAGTCCATGTAGCCCAGATGGGTATCAGATGCAATGCCATAGCTCCGGGGTTCTTCCTTACAGACCAGAACCGCTTCCTGCTTACTGATGAAGCTACAGGAGCCCTCAAACCAAGGGGAAAGAAGATCATTGCGAATACCCCGACCCACAAGTTCGGTGAGCCCGAGGACCTGGTAGGCACCATGCTTTACCTGCTGAGCGACATCTCGTCATTCGTTACGGGTGTAATAATCCCCGTCGATGGCGGCTACAGCGCCTTCGGCGGGGTCTAGAAGATCTATCTTCGGACAGCTACTTGAGCGTCACCTTGATGACATAGTCAGAATCGGCGGGAAGTTCACCGGGAACGGTAACAAAGAGCTTTTCGCCGACTTTCTTTGTGGTGATCGCCTTGCCTCCGTCAAGTGCAGTCACGCTAAGTACCTTTGCTTTCTTGGCTACAGGTATTTCGATGACAGCGCCGGGATCCTTGAAGAGATGCAGGTAGAAGGTCTTTCCACCCTCGACAGGGGCAGTAGTGACTCCCCACTCCTGCTCGCCAAGAGGACCGGGGCCGCATCCCCTGATGGATTCGCCGTTGACCCTCATCCATTCTCCCATGCCCTTGAGGCGCTCCAAAGCTGCAGCCGGAAGCTCTCCGTTGGCCTGGGGACCTATGTTCAGGAGGAGGTTGCTGTTCATTGAGGCACACTGGGCCAGCAAGCGGATGAGTGCCCCGACTGACTTGTAGTCCTGGTCGGCTACTGAATACCCCCATGAATGGTTCATGGTCTGGCACATCTCGATAGGTATGATCTCACTTACTTCCTGTCCTTCGGAAAAGCCTGCGGTGTTCCTTCCGGGCAGATCCCTCTCGAAGGTCTGGTAGTCCTCACCGTCTATCGGCGCGATGTGATGGTTGTTGCAGATAAGGCAGTCAGGGTTGATGGAGTGGATGTAATTGTAGAACTCGGGCATCCTCCAGTCGAAGGGAACTTCGTCCTTCCTATGGTCCCAGTAGCCGTCGAACCAGAGAGCGCGGGTATGGTACTGAGTAAGGAGTTCCTTGACCTGGGCCTTCATGAAATTGAAATAATGGTTGTAGTCCTGCTGGTCACCCTTCCTTCCGGAAAACTTTCCGGAATTGCCGATAGGGTAGTCCTCGCGTTCCCAGTCAAGGATTGAATAGTAGAACTGGAGTTTCAAACCTTCCTTCAGGCAGGCCTCGTCAAGATCCTTGATGACATCGTGGGCATAGGGAGTTGCCTTGACTATGTTGTAGTCCGAGGCCTTGGTGTCGAACATGGAGAAGCCGTCATGATGACGGGAGGTGATTGTGACGTAACCTGCTCCGGCATCCTTGAACGCCTTCACCCATTCTTCGGCATTGTACCTGGCCGGATAGAAGCCGCTGGCCGCCTTGGCGTATTCATCCTTGTTGAGTTTGCCGTTATTCAGGTACCATTCGCCCTGGGCATAGGATGCATAGATTCCCCAATGCAGGAATATTCCGAAACGTTCGTTGACGAAATCCTTCCTGGCCTGGAGGTTCCCCTCCGAGGGGGTGTAAGTCTGTGAATATGCTGCAGCAGAAGCTGCCAGCATGACTGTTACTGCAAGTAGGGTTCTGAGTGCTTTCATGTTATGATAGTGATTATTTAAGTCGTGAAACGGAATTTTCGCCTGAGCAGGTCTTCCGGGGCGGAACTAGTGCCGACCTGGAGGACATAATTCCCGGGCTGTGGGACCATGTCCTGAGAGGCCTCATCCCACCAGAGGAAGGTTTCGTCCGAAATGGGGATTTCGACCTTAACCTTTTTCCCAGCAGGGATGCTTACCCTCTTGAAGCCGCGGAGGGTCCTGATGGGGCCTTCCTTGTCGTCAGGCCTGGTCAAATAGAGCTGGATGACCTCGTCTCCGTCCCTCTTCCCGGTGTTCTTGACCTTGACGACCACCTTCCCGTCGCGGATGCGCATCCGCCTTACCTTGAATGACGTGTAGCTAAGGCCGTAGCCGAACTGGTAGAGGGGATCCTCCGTCATGAAGCGGTAAGTCCGTCCTTTCATGCTGTAGTCCACGAAAGGTGGAATCTGGGAGTCATCCTTGTAGACGGTGACAGGAAGTTTTCCGGAAGGATTGTAGTCACCGAACAGCACGTCGGTGATGGCTGTCCCACCTTCCTGACCCGGATACCAGGCCTGGAGTATGGCTTCGCAGTTCCCGGTCTCAGGAACAAGAGCCATCGCCGAGCCGCTGAAGTTGACCAGGATTATCTTCTTGCCAGCTTCCTTCAATGATTTGATCAGCTTGCGTTGGACAGCGGGAAGTTCGACGCTCGTGCGGTCTCCGCCCATGAAACCAGGGAATCCGCCTGCATCACCCATCTCTCCCTCATAAGTTGAGGATATGCCTGAAGCGAAGATGACGGTTTCGATTCCTTCAAGCTCCTTGAGAACCTCTTCTGTTGGGGTTTCTTCTTCAAGATGGCTGCAGCCCTTGATGTACTTGACGTCTCCGAGCCTGGTCTTCAGGGCGTCGAGCAGGGTTACGGTCTCTTTAGGAATAGGATTGTAGTTTCCCCATTGCATGGCAGCATCGTCGGCATTCGGCCCGACCAGGGCAACTTTGGCCCCTGGATCAAGAGGAAGGATGCCGCCTTTGTTCTGCAGGAGGACCATAGTCTCCCTTGCCATCTTGAGGGCGAGTGCCCGGTGTTCAGGGCCTTCTACGATGCTTTCAGGCAGCGAAGACCAAGGATCGATGCCGTCGATTTCTCCAAGGCGTATGCGTGAGACTATGATTCTCTTCAGGTTGCGGTCAAGATCGGCTTCATCCAGGAGACCGCGTTCAATAGCTTCAGGAATAGCCTGGTAGGCATGCCCGCACTCGACGTCCACTCCATTCTTGACAGCAACGGCTGCAGCTGTCGCCTGGTCTTCCACATATTCATGCCTTCCCTCCATGAAGAAGTCGGCCACTGCCCAGGCATCGGAGATGATCACTCCCTTGTAGCCCCATTTCCCATGAAGTACGGTATCAATCAGGTAGTCGCTGGCTCCACAGGGCTGTCCCTCGAAACTGTTGTAGGCAGTCATTACCTCTTCAACTCCTGCTTTGGTGACAAGATCCTTGAAGGCAGGGAGATAGGTCTCGTAAAGGTCGCGCCTCGCGGGCCTGGCATCGAAACGGTGGCGTTCAGGCTCTGGACCTGAATGGACTGCAAAATGCTTGGCACATGCCTGGAGCTTGCGCACGGGACTGTCATCAGGACCTTGGAGGCCGCGGACGACCGCCATGCCCATCCTTCCCATCAGGTATGGATCTTCCCCATAAGTCTCCATCCCGCGCCCCCACCGAGGGTCACGGAATATGTTGATGTTCGGGGTCCAGAAAGTCAGGCCTTGATAGATGCCGTGCGAGCCTTCCTGGTCTGCGATCCTGTGCTTGACCCTTGCCTCGTCGCTGACTGCGGTGAAGACGTCCTCAAGCAGTTCATCGTCAAAGGAGGCTGCCATGCCGATCGGCATCGGGAAGGTGGTGGCTGAACCGTTCCTTCCGACTCCGTGGAGGGCCTCGTTCCACCAGTTAAAGTCCTTGATACCAAGGCGAGGCACGGCCAGTGACGCATTGATCGTAAGGCCGGTCTTCTCTTCGATTGTAAGTCGGGAAATCAGGTCCTCTGCACGCTTCTCAGGACTCAGGCTCTTGTCTTGGAAAGGATAAGTCTGCGCCAAGGATATGGCGCAGACAAATAAAGCCGCTGTTAAAAGGAGAGCCTTGCGCATTGCAGGTGCGGTTTACTTTTCAATTTTGTAGGTTCCGGCAGTGTAGTCCTTTGACTCAGTCTCTCCCGGTAGGGTGACAGTGGCGGTGGCACCTTCGGGAACTGTGAATTCCCATATCCACTTGTCGCCTTCGTACTTCCAGGAGCTCTTGATCAGGCCTGCTGCGGAATTGTATTCAGCATCGAGGTGGCCGAGCCTCTTGTCGGGGACGGGCTTCATGATGATGTGCTTGAAACCAGGCTGTGCTGTGTCGGCTGCGATGCCGGCCACGGTCTCCCAGATCCAGGCGCAGACAGCTCCATAGGCATAGTGGTTGAAACTGTTCATACCCTTGGGACCCATGCCGGACTCGAGCGTGTAGCTGTTCCAGCGCTCCCAGATGGTGGTGGCGCCATTGTCGATTGAGTACAGCCAGCTGGGGTTCTTCCTCTGGAAGAGGAGCTCGTAGGCGATGTCCACCATGCCATTGTCGGTCAGGGTACCCATCAGGATGGAAGTGCCGAGGAATCCGGTCTGCAGGCAGTTGCCGTGGTCGACGAAATTCTGGCGCAGACGTGCGATCAGGTTATCCTTGGCAGCACCCTCTACGAGGTGGTTCTTGAGGGCGAAGATGGCCGGAGTCTGCATGGTGTTGAGGATCGGGGTCTTGAATCCGCCCTTCCCATCGAGGAATGTAGCCTTGAGGTAGGCCCTTGCGGCATCTTCCATAGCCTGGTACTTGGCAGCGTCGCGTCCTGTGGCAGCTGCCATGTCGCGCATCATTCCTGCATCGATGGCCCAGTAGGAGGCGCTGAGGTAGTTCCAGTAGACATAGGTGTCAGGAAGAGGGATCCTCTTGCCGTCCTTATCCCTTGTGAAGGCTCCGCCTCCGTTGCTCTCGAGGGGTTCGTAGCTTAGCCAGTCAGCCCACTGGTAGTTTCCGTTCTCGGCGCTGAGGGTCTTGTGGTCGTACTTGGTGTCGTTGATGTGGTTCATGAAGCGGTCGATCGCCTCCCAGTTCTCATCGATGATAGATTTGTCACCGAACTGCTTCCAGACAGTCCAGGGAACGATGATTCCGGCATCAGCCCATCCGAGCCTCATCATTGAAGTCTTCTCGGCTCCGTACTGGGCAAGAGGGGCGACTCCGGGGAAGGCACCGAATTCGTTCTGGGTGTCGCGCATGTCACGCATCCACTTGTGGAAGAAGTTGTCGGTGTTGGCAAAGAAGGTTCCGGTCTCAGTGAAGACCTGGGTGTCGGCTGTCCATCCGAGACGCTCGTCCCTCTGAGGGCAGTCGGTGGGGACTGAAAGATAGTTGGAACGTTGTCCCCAGACAGTGTTGGAAATCAGTTTGTTGATAAGGTCGTTGCCGGTCGTGATCTTTCCGGTCTCGATCTCTTCGGCAATCGAGGTCACGGGAATGGATTCTACCGACTTGATGGTGACTTCGTCAGTGGCAGTGACTGAAATCAGCCTGTAGCCGAAGAAGGTGTGGGTCGGCCTGTAGCAGACAAAATCCTTTGAGTCTGCAAAGGTGTAGTCAAGCCTGATTCCCCAGTCTGCGATGCGGAGATTTGTCCTGTGACAGCTTCCTTCGGGGCCGTCCATACCGCGGCTCTTGGCACCGTTACCGTCGTTCAGGAGCTCTGAAGGCAGGCAGGTGAGCACCGTTCCTTCCTTGGCCTTGAACACGAATGATGGCACGGCAGCTGCGTTCTGCCCGAAGTCGACTACCAGAGTCTCACCCTGGTGGATGACCATTTCCTCTCCAGGAGCGAACTCCTTGGTGATCACGACTTTGCCGTATTCCTCTTCGCTGGCTCCCTCGATGTCCTTCCAGACGTAGGCCTTGACGGGCGAGAGGGCGATATCCTCGCGCATGTAGATCTCTGCTCCTTCGGAAGGAAGGATGTCTCCCTGGAATTCAGAGTTCTCCTCAGGAGCGGAGAACTTTTCGGGAGTCTCGAATCCCTGGGGAATCCTTGCATCATACTCTTCACCGTCGAAGATGGCTGCATGCTTGATAGGGCCTGCTATTCCAGCTTTCCAGTTTTCAAGGTCTGTCCCGTAGAGTTTCTTTGTCCCGTCGGCGAAAGTGAGTTCGAGTACGCCCCTGAAAGCGCATTTCTTTCCGATCATTCCGTCGTTCCCTCCGGGGGTGACTATCTTGTCAGCCCACCATCCGGGGGTCACTTGTGCGGATAGCACATTCTGTCCGCCGGCTGATGTCTTGAATGCATCCGTGATGTCGTAGGTGTAAGAACGTTTGGTCTTGGCGTAGTGGGTGAATCCCGGTTTCAGGAACTCTTTGCCGATAAGGTTGCCGTTGACGTAAAGGTCATAGGTGCCGAGTCCGGCGGTCATCCACTTTGCGGAAGTCACCTTTTTGTCATTCTTTACAGTGGTCATGAACCAATTGGCTCCGTCGGCTGCACGGCGGTTCCCGTTTTCAATCTTGCCGGTGATCACCGGGGCGTCGGCGACTGAAATCCACTTGGAGGCGTTCCATGCGGAATCATCAAGGGCGGGAATCTTTGTCCCGACCTCACCTACAGGAGTTGTACTGCAGGAGGCGGCCATGAAAGTCATGACCGCGACGGCAGAACTCATCAGGAAAAATCTCATTGCTTTCATTGTGTTATTGATTGATTAGTGTTTTCGGGTGTATTACAAATTTAATTATTTTTGTTGAACATAAGAAGCAATATGGATAAAACATACATAGATCCAGACGTGGGCCCGGTCGTGCTTCGAAAGGTCTTGCGGGCAAGGAGGATCACCCTGCGGGTGAGTCCGCGACGAGGTGTTTCCGTGACCATGCCTTACCTTGTGCCGTATAGTGTTGGACTTGATCTATTCATCTCCAGGAAGCCTTGGGTGAAGGAAAAACTGGAGATCCTTAAGAGAAAGATGGCGGACCAGCCCCAGCCTGGACCGGAGGAAATAGAAGCCATGAGGGTGGCTGCGAAGAGGACACTTCCGGCCAGGCTCGCCGAACTCGCTGAAAAATATTCCTTTACCTATAACCAGGTGCGCATCAAGCACAATGTCTCCAACTGGGGGAGTTGCTCCCGGAAAGGTAATATAAACCTTAACCTAAATCTTGTGCGCCTTCCGGATGACCTGAAGGATTACGTACTCCTCCATGAATTGTGTCACCTCGAGCATCCTAACCATGGGGAAGCCTTCCATGCCTTGTTGGAAAGTGTCTGCCCGGACCACCGGAAGAAAGAAAAAGAGTTAAGAAAGTATAGAATTTTTTGAATCTCTGAAAATTATGGGTATATTTGCAGGCTTTTCGCGCGGTGCGGAAAGCTTGCAGTTTATTTTTAATCAATTTTTTGCGAAATGGCAGAGTATTTAGAAGCCGACAAGAAGCAAGAGATTTTCGCAAAGTACGGGAAGTCTAATACAGACACCGGCTCACCTGAGAGTCAAGTTGCTTTATTTTCCTACCGTATCAATCACCTCACTGAGCATGTGAAGAATAACAAGAAGGACGTTGTTACACGCCGTTCCCTTCTCCGCCTCGTAGGTAAGAGACGTCAGATGCTGGATTATCTCCAGAAGACGGACATCGAAAGATACAGAAAGATCATCAAGGAGCTCGGTCTCCGTCGATAATCGTACGATAGGAACAGAAAAAGGGATTGGCGCGCACCTGTTGCGGCCAACCCTTTCTTTTTTTAGAATAAGCGGTAAAAGCAGTCAAATGAACGTTGTTACAAAGAAGATCGAGTTGTCCGACGGCCGGATAATCGAGATCGAGACCGGAAAACTCGCCAAGCAGGCAGCCGGTTCCGCAGTTGTCAAGATGGGAGGCACCATGCTCCTCGCCACCGTTACCTGCGCCAAAGAAGTGAAGGAGGGGACCGATTTCATGCCCCTCACCGTTGATTACAGGGAAAAATACTACTCCGCTGGACGTTTCCCCGGAGGTTTCCTCAAGCGCGAGAGCCGTCCCTCTGACTACGAGGTGCTCATCTCCCGCCTGGTGGACCGCCCCATCCGCCCTCTCTGGCCGGATGATTTCCATCTGGAAGTTTTTGTCAATGTGAACCTTATTTCCGCCGAGAAGGACATCCAGCCGGATGCTCTCGCCGGACTCGCAGCCTCTTGCGCCCTCGCTACCTCCGACCTTCCTTTCGGTGGTCCTATTTCTGAGGTCAGGGTGTGCCGCATCGATGGCAATTTCGTGATCAACCCCACCTTCTCCGAGATGGAGAAAGCCGACCTTGAGCTCATGGTCGCCGCTACCGAGGAGAACATCATGATGGTCGAGGGAGAGATGAAGGAAGTCCCCGAGGATGTGATGCTCGACGCCATCAAGTTTGCCCACGAAGAGATCAAGAAGCACTGCCGCGTCCAGAAGGAACTCATGGCAGAGCTTGGAACTGACGTGAACAAGCGTGACTATCCTCATGATGAGGAAGACGAGGAGATCCGCAAGAAGGTCCACGAGTTCGCATACGACAAGTGCTATGCCCTTGCCAAGTCCGCAAAGCCCAAGCATGAGCGTGAGGACGGTTTCGAGGCTATCAAGGCAGAATGCATAGAGTCTCTCGGACTTACCGAAGAGGAAGCCGAGGAGAAGAAGATGATGATCGACCGTTATTTCGGCCACGAGCAGAGGGAAGCCCTCCGCAACCTGGTCCTTGACGAGGGTCTCCGCGTCGACGGCCGTCACACTACCGAGGTCCGTCCTATCTGGTGCGAGGTCGATTATCTGCCTTGCGCCCACGGTTCGGCAATATTCACCCGCGGTGAGACCCAGGCCCTTGCCTCCGTCACCCTCGGTACCAAGCTTGACATGAAGGAAATGGACGAGGTCCTCATCCAGGGTGACCAGCAGTTCATGCTCCACTATAATTTCCCTCCTTTCGCTACCGGTGAGGCGAAGCCCCAGCGCAGCGTAGGACGCCGCGAGATCGGTCATGGTAACCTGGCTTACAGGGCCCTCAAGGCCGTCATGCCCCAGGCTCCCGAATTCCCTTACGCAGTCCGCGTCGTTTCCGATATCCTTGAGTCCAACGGTTCGTCTTCCCAGGCTTCAATCTGTGGCGGTTGCCTCGCCCTGATGGACGCCGGTGTCAAGATCAGCAAGCCCGTCGCCGGTGTGGCAATGGGTCTCATCACTGACGAAAAGGATCCTAACGGCCGCTATGCCATCCTGACCGACATCCTCGGTGACGAGGACCATCTCGGTGACATGGACTTCAAGGTGGCTGGAACAAAGGACGGTATCACCGCTACCCAGATGGACATCAAGGTCGACGGACTTTCCTATGAAGTACTTGCCAAGGCCCTCAAGCAGGCCCACGAAGGCAGGATGCACATCATGGGTGAGATGATGAAGTGCATCGACCAGCCTCGCGAGGACTACAAGCCCTTCGTTCCCAGGATCAAGTCCTTCGAGATCGCCAAGGAATTCATCGGTGCCGTCATCGGAAAGGGTGGAGAGACCATCCAGAAGATCCAGGCTGAGACCGGTGCTGTCGTCAACATCGACGAGGTCGACGGAAAGGGTATCGTGGACATCGCCACCAACGACGCAGAGGCCATGCAGAAGGCTTACGACTGGATCATGGGTATCTGTGCCGTCCCCGAGGTCGGACAGACTTATCATGGCAAGATCGTTTCCATCCTCGAGTTCGGAGCTTTCGTCGAGATCCTTCCTGGCAAGGAAGGCCTTCTCCATGTCTCTGAAATCGCCTGGAACAAGACCGAGAATGTAGAGGATGTCCTTTCAGTCGGACAGGAAGTCGACGTCAAGCTGCTTGAAATCGACCAGAAGACCGGCAAGATGAGGCTTTCGATGAGAGCCCTCCAGCCCAAGCCGGAAGGCTATGTGGAGCCTACCCGCCGTCCCCGTGGCAATGGCAACGGAGGTAACAACGGTGGCGAGCGCCGTGGAGGCAATGGTCATGGCAATGACCGCCATGGCAACGGTGAGCGTCACAATGGCGGAGAACACAGGAATGGTGGCAACGACCGTCGCAACGGCGGTGAGCGCCGCAGCTTCGGCCAGAGGAACAATGCTCCCAAGGAGCGCCCTGCCGAGCCTTCCTTCGACAACAATACCGAAGAGTACTTCTAACAGAAGAACTGAATAGATAAAAAAAGCTGGCCTTGAAGGTCAGCTTTTTTTAATGCTATTCGGAAGTTGGGATCACGTCGCAGTTGCCTTGTGGGTCCTGTAAGGAAATCTTCCGTAGATAATCAATAAGGAACCACAGGATGGCGGCGCTGACTACGAATATGATGGCATATTCCCATGCCGGAATGACGTCTACCAGGCTCTTGGCATCAGTCATCGACTCTGAACCGAACTTGCCGATAAGCACGGCCAAAGTGTTGTTGGCGCAGTGCATCAGCATCGTAAGCTTGAGAGAACCGGTCCTGTAGTAGACAAAGCCGAAGAGGCAGCCGATAGCGAAGGCCGTCACTCCCTGCCAGACGTTGCCGTGGATAGCTGCGAAGAAGATCGCCGAGATTACTATTGCCAATGCCGGGCTCATGCCCCTCTCTCTTTCGCCTTCAGTCTTGACGGGATTCTTGTGTTCGTAGTTGAGTAGTCCTCTCAGGATTACACCCCTGCAGAGCCATTCTTCCATGACAGGAGCCATTATGCACATGGTAATGAGATTGACCCATAGCGGGCCCTCCATCATCTGTTCCATCTGCTCCATGACCGTGCCCTTTGTGTCGGGAAGGAAATGGTTTGCCAGTTCGAGTATCATTCCTGCAGCGATGACTCCAATTACCACTGCGGCTGCCAGTACGGCCCCGCCCCAATGTCCGAAGTGGCTGCTGTCAAGGGCATAGCCTTTTTCGAAGGCCATGTTGCGGGAACTCTTGATCCTGACGAACATGAACACTGCCACGAACTGAAGCGGGTACATGATCAGCATCACGTAGTACATCGGGATCGATCCTGAGAACATGAGCGGCATCACCACGATGGATGCCAGGATCATTCCCACGAGGAACCACCCTAGAACGGCGAACAGGCCTCCTACGTCCGGGGTGTACCAGGAACAGGAGGAGAGAAGATCGTAGTTCTTCTCGACTTTGCGAGGCTTGAAGAAGGACATCGGGCGACGGAGGATCTATTTTTTCCAGAGAGGGGTTGGATAGACGCCCTTGTCAGCAAGTTCCTGGAACTTGGCCACGACACCGGGACGGTCTTCCTTGTAGGTCACTCCGAACCAGCGGGAGTCGGTGGAGAGCACTTCGCACTTGTAACCGTTTTCCTTTATCATGTTGTCAACGGCGTAAGGGATGTAGTATTCCTTCTTGAGTTCATTGATGTTCTCCTCAAGGAACTTCTCGAAGATTTCTTCGCTGAGCGAGAAATAGTCGGGAGTGAAGCCCCACATATTCATGGAACACAGAGCCTTGCCGTCGACCTCGAGATGGGTCTCGCCGGTTACGGTGTTGTCACCATAGACCTTGCCGTCCTCTTCCTTGCCGACGTTTACATGCTCGGCGACGCCGGTAAGGTGCTTCTCCTCGTCATAATAGCAGATGCCGCGGGAGACCTTTCCGTTCTCGGAGAGAGTGTTGTCAAGCTCGAAACCTACGATGCTGCAGACTCCGGTCTTGCCTTCATGGGCGCGGAGCCAGTCGCCGAGGATCCTGAAGGAATCCTTGCCGTAGTAGTCGTCACCGTTGATCACGGCAAAGGGCTCGTTGATCACGTCTTTTGCCATCAGCACGGCATGTGCGGTGCCCCAAGGCTTCTGCCTCTCGGGATTGAGGGTGAACCTTGCGGGAATCTTGTCAAGCTCCTGGATTACGAAATCGAATTCTAGGGGAGTGCCGTCCGGGCAGAGAATGCCTGAATATTTTTCCTTGACGGTCTCCTTGAACTGCTCGAGGAAATACTCCCTGACGATGTAGACGACCTTACCGAAGCCGGCGTTTACTGCGTCATAGATTGAATAGTCGATGATGGTTTCGCCGCTGGGGCCGAGTCCGTCCATCTGCTTGAGCCCGCCGTAGCGGCTGCCCATTCCTGCTGCGAGGACAAGAAGTGTTGGTTTCATTTGTACTGAATATTTTAATTTGATAATTCCAATGCGGTCTTATTCTACAAAAATAACTATTTTTGCATTAATAACCTCGAAGGCCACATGGGAAAGTTCAGGGACATCTGGAACAGGGACAATGACGGCAAGAATGCGGAGAAGCGTTCTTTCTTCCGTTACGCCATCGTGGCCACCGCCATCTTCATCCTGCTGGTAGGTTTCCTTAACCAGAACAACATCGTCCGTTGGGTCAGGGCCGGGGCGGAGATTCGCCGGCAGGACCGCCTGATCGAGAAGTATCGCAATGAGATCAAGGAGATGGACGACCAGATCCACGGACTGACATCAAACAAAGATTCTCTCGAGCAGTATGCCCGTGAGAACTTCGGTTTCGCCGAGCCCGGCGACGATGTCTACCGTGTGGATTAGAATCCGGTGTAAGTCCAGGGAGATATCGCCCTCATCTCTGCCTTGACGCTCTCGCTCACTTCGAGGGTGTCGATGAAGTCGGCGATTGTCTTTTCGTCTATCGCAGCCCCGGTCCTGGTCAATGCCTTGAGGGTTTCATAGGGATTGGGATAGCCCTCCCTGCGCAGGATTGTCTGAAGGGCTTCGGCCACTACCGCCCAGTTGCGGTGCAGGTCGGCGTCCAGGGCCTCCTTGTTGAGGATGAGTTTTCCAAGGCCTTTCTTCAAGGAAGCGAAGGCTATCATTCCGTGAGCCACCGGTACTCCTATGTTACGCTGGACTGTTGAGTCAGTGAGATCCCTTTGGAGCCTGGAAATGGGAAGCTTCATGGAAAGGAAGGTCAGGACTGCATTGGCCATCCCGAGATTGCCCTCTGCGTTTTCGAAATCGATAGGATTGACCTTGTGGGGCATGGCGGAAGAGCCTACTTCTCCTTTCACGACTCTCTGGCGGAAGTACTCCATCGAGATATAAGTCCAGATGTCCCTGCAGAGGTCGATGAGGATGGTGTTGATCCTGCGGAGGCAGTCGAATATGGCGGCCAGGTTGTCGTAGTGGTCGATCTGGGTGGTCGGGAATGAACGCCTCAGACCTAGGGAGGTCACGAAATTGTCAGCGAATGTCTTCCAGTCGATGTCCGGGTAAGCTACCTTGTGGGCATTCATGTTGCCGGTCGCGCCTCCGAACTTGGCAGGATAGGCCAGGACGTCCAGCTGGCGGAGCTGCTCCTCCAGGCGTGAGACGAAAACCTTGATTTCCTTCCCAAGCCGGGTCGGTGTGGCCGGCTGGCCATGGGTCTTTGCCAGCATGGCAACATCCTTCCATTCCTCTGAGTCGGCTTCCAGGATGCCAACTATCTCCTTGAGCGTAGGAATATATTCATTCTCGAGAGCTTCCTTGAGCATAAGGGGCTGGGAGGTGTTGTTGATGTCCTGCGAGGTGAGGCCGAAATGGATGAATTCCTTCCATGCGGAGAGTCCCATCGCATCGAATCTCTCTTTGAGGTAGTATTCCACAGCCTTGACGTCGTGGTTGGTGACTTTTTCGATGTCCTTGACTTTGACAGCGTCTTCGGGAGTCATATCCAAGTAGAGGCTGCGGAGCCCGGCAAAGAGTTCTTCCCTGCTCTTGCCGGTACCCTCCCCGAAGCTTTTCAGCTGGGGCAGGGGAATCCTGCACAGTGCGATGTAGTACTCTACTTCCACCCTCACCCTGTTGCGGATGAAAGCGAATTCACTGAAATAATCCTTCAGGGATGCTGTCTTAGAAGCATAGCGGCCGTCTATCGGCGACACGGCCATAAGGGAATTCAAATCTGCCATAACACACAAAGATACCCTTTTGGCCGGGAATATGCAACACTAAATGAGGAGCAGGAGAGCGATAGCGTAGAGCAGGAATCCCTGGAACCGGAGACCTCCGCGGCTGCTGGTCCTGAGCATGGTTTCCGTGGGATCATAGCCTGTCATGGCGAGGATCTCGTCGTCTGAAGGCAGTTTCGACAGGGGGAACTTCTGGATCAGTTCTCCGTCGTTGAACCAGGTTGCTCCGCCATTTGACCTGTTGAGGCTGAGGAGTGTCCTCCTGTCCGAGAAGAAAGTCGATGGCATAAGTTCCCTCCTGGCTTCAGGAATGATAACCTTGATGCTGTCCATCAAGCTTGGGGTACCTGAGACAAGGAGGAGGGGAGTGAATCCGGCTGCATCAGCTCCTTTGACGGTACGTGCAAGTTTTGTCCATGCTTCACCCTTCAGGCTGGGAGCATCGTAAACCGACATCACTAACACGTTTCCCTCGGTTGCCATCTCATCCATGTAGGATCCTGTAGAATCCGTGAAAGAAAGCATAGGAGAGTTGTCCTTGACTTCGGGGCCGTTGATCTTGATGGTTTCCGTGCGTACGAAAGTCCATGTGGAATCAGGAAGCTTGTCCAGGGTGAAAGCGCCCTCCTGTCCGTTCTTCTCGTAGATGAAGGTGGACATGTAGTCCTCGTTTGTGCCTCCCTCAGCAGCTTCTTTTACAGAGTACAGTTCACTGCCGGGGGTGAAAGACGTGTAGTCTACCAGAGGAATGGAACTGAGTGAATACCATGTGAACAGGAGGAGGGAGACCGCGACAGTCCCGAAGGAGATGTACTTCCTCTTCTTGCATTCACCAGCATCGTTGAAGGGGATGAAGGCGATTGAGGCGAGCAGCAGAAGTACGATGTTCTTGATGAATGTCTGCAGGCTGCTAAGGTGGATGACCTCTCCGAAACAGCCGCATTCCATCTTTGGATTGAAGATCACCAGCAGCAGGGTGACCAGGGTGAAGAACACAATCATCACCGAGGTGAGGATAGCAACGGTCTTACGGAATATACCGCTGATCAGTGCGGCTCCCAACAGGGCTTCGGACAAGGCAAGCAGCACTCCCACCGCTTTGGCGGTCGGCATCAGGAAGCCCAGATGCAGGAAACGGTAGTACTCTTCGACGACCAGTCCTGCCCCGACCGGATCAAGCAGTTTGAATATGCCTGCCAGGAGGAAGACCAGACCTATGATGAAGGCGCAGAGCCTTCTTATCCTGTAGTGAAATAATTTCGTGTTCATTTGCCCGTTAGATGTTCATCTGTCACAGCTTTCACCTTGGCGAAAATATCGTCGGGAGGAAGCATCCTGCCGTCTTCACCGGAGCAGTCGACTCTGATGAAGTCCGGATCGAGGGAAGCCTGGCGGAGGTAGATGTTCCTGACCTTCTTCTGAAACTCGATGCTGGCTTCATGGATGTCCGATGCCCCGTGGAGATAGTCCCTGTCAGCCCCTTTTCTGTTCTTCTCCAGGCTGCTTTCCACGAAGTCGATAGGGACGTCGAGGAAGATGTTGAGATCGGGCCTGGGAAGGTTGAATGTTCCGAATTCAGTGTTCAGTATCCATTCCCTGAGGCTCTCGCTCTCGTCAGGATTGGCCAGTTTCGCACACTGGTAGGCTATGTTTGAATAGACGTACCTGTCCAGTAGTACGAGTCCTCCTTCGGAAAGAGTCTTTTTCATGATGGGTGCTGCCCCGTGCCTGTCCTCTGCGAACAGAAGGGCGACAAGCTGCGGGTGAACGGCCTCGTTGGAACCGAAGTCGCCACGGAGAAAGCGGCTGATCAGGTCTCCGTAGACGGGGGCATCATATCTGGGGAAGTGGATATATTCCAGTTCCGGGCAGATACCTTCAAGGTAAGACCTCAATTTCCTTACCTGAGTGGACTTGCCCGCTCCATCCAGACCTTCAAGTACTATCAGCATTTCGACAGATTATAATTATTCAACAAAGATATTGATTTTTTGGCTATTTTTGTCCAAAATGGAAAGCAAGCGCATAAGAATTCCCGAAGTGATGGGAATCGTCAATCTCACAGACGATTCCTTCTATGAAGGAAGCCGTCTTCTGGGAGTCGGAGCCACTGCACTCCTGGAGAAGATTGATGCCATGGTCTCGGAGGGGGCTGACATTCTCGACTTGGGAGCATGTTCTACCAGACCTGGTTCCGATTCCGTGTCTGAGGACGAAGAGTGGGACAGGCTCGCTCCTGCTCTTAACCTGCTGGTCACCGAACGCCCGGGAGTACGCCTCTCCATAGACACTTTCCGCCCAGGGATAGTCTCCAGGGTCTTCAACCTGGCCGGTCCTTTCATCGTCAATGACGTGAGTGGCGGCTCGGAAGATATGTGGTCCTTGGTCGGGGAACTGGGACTTGTCTATGTCGCAATGCACACACGCGGAACCCCGAAGGACATGCAGACCCGCACAGATTACGATGACCTCATCTCGGAAGTGCGTTCCTTCTTTGTGAATATCTCCTCTGCGGCTGATGCCCATGGAGTCAAGGAATGGATCCTTGACCCCGGTTTCGGATTTGCCAAGACCGTGGAACAGAACTGGCAGCTACTTAACGGAATGTCGGTTTTCAAAGAATTCGGCCGCCCCATCCTTGCTGGCCTGTCGCGCAAGAGTTTCCTTTACAAACCACTTGGGATCACCCCTGCTGAAGCCCTCCCGGCCACCTGTGCCGCCAACCTCCTGGCTCTCCAGAACGGGGCAGGAATCCTTCGTGTCCACGACGTGGCTGCAGCGAGACAGACCGTCGAGGTCTTCATTAACGCAGGGACTTAAGATACATGATCGAGTCGGGACCTTCATTGAAGAGGAGGTCCATTATCGAAAGGTTTGGAATGAATCCGTATTTCCTGGCGAAAACCTGGAAGTACGGTTTTTCAAGGTCCAGATCCTTCAGGACGGTGTCCGGCCTTTTGGGATGCAGGATTTCCCTGTAGTCACGGCCGTAACGTCCTTCGGCTCCTTCGACAGGATCAGGGGCGACATATTCCTCGGTCAGGCGGATGTTTGCTTCAATCCCTGTCTTTCTCAGGAAAAACTTGATTATCTGCATGTCCAGGTCGAAAAGAGTCTCCGGGTGCGAGTCCAGGATTGAGAAAAGTTCGTCCTTGTAGTACTCGAAGCAGGCTGAAGAATCATAGGCTGATGCAATGGCCCTCTTGGTCTTCAGCACCCATGGCGTGGAGTAGTCGACTTTGATCCGGCTTATCGGCAGCTCATGGGTACCTTCGTGTACTATCGGGAAGTTGAGGTACTGGGGACCATCCGCTGCATAATAGCGGCAGCGGTTTCTCCAACTTTGTTTCTGGTAGTTTTCGCAGGCTTCGATGCAGACGTCGCGATATTTCGCGATCAAGGCGAAATAACTGATTGGCGGGAAATAAGCTATGCTCAGGAGCATGGCCTACTATTCGAACTGGCCCTTCTCGTGCATGTTGCTCGCACGGATGATTCCGCGCTTGGAGCTCTTGATGAAATCAAGGATGGCGTCCCTTTCTTCGCTCTGTGGGAATCCGGCTTCGACCTTTGCGCATCCGTCAGAGATGTTGTATCCGGCGTAGTAGATTGTCTCGTAGATGTCCTTTATGTTGCGGATGACATCCGGAGAGAATCCTCTCCTGCGCAGGCCTACAATGTTGACTCCGGCATAACTGATAGGCTCCCTTCCGCAGAGGACGTAAGGCGGGACGTCCTTGTTGATCTTGGACATGCCTCCGACCATTGCGTGACAGCCGACCTTGGTAAACTGGTGGGCTTTGGCACCGCCTCCGATGATAGCCCAGTCATCGATCTGGGTCTCTCCTGCCAGGCCGACATAGCTGACGAGGATGCAATGGTCTCCGATCACGCAGTCGTGGGCTACATGGGAATAAGACATTATCAGGGTGTCGTTGCCGATTTTGGTAACATACTTGCCGCTGGCCTTGGTTCCGCGGTTGATTGTCGCGCATTCGCGTACGGTAACGTTGTCTCCCAGCTCGACGGAAGTGACTTCACCATCGAACTTGAGATCCTGTGGGACAGCCCCGACTACAGCACCGGGATAGATCTGGCAGTTCTTTCCCATCTTCACGTACTGGAAAATCGTAGCGTGAGGGAATATCTTGCATCCGTCACCGATCTCGACATCATCGTCGACGAAGGCAAAGGGACCGATCTTGATGTTGTCACCGAGAATGGCTTTGGGACTTACAGATGCAAGAGGAGAAATAATATTCATGATTCTATTTGTTGTTTAGTTTAGAGAGAGCTTCCCTTATGGCCTTGGCCATCCTGGTGTTGATCGAATGTCCGGGTTTGAAGGCTTCAACCCTGGCATTGACCAATCCTCCTGCCAGCGAGAGGTCACCGATGAGATCCAGCAGCTTGTGCCGGCCGCATTCGTCAGGGAAATGCAACTGCAGATTGTTTAGATAGCCGTTGCTGTCGATCTCGAGGGATGGCACGTTGAACAGTCCGGCCAGCCTGTCGACCTGCTCCTTGGTTACTGGATGCTCAACTATTACTATTGCATTTTCGACATCACCGCCTTTCACCAGGTTGTTCTGGAAAAGGTACTCGATCTCATGGAAGAACACGAAGGTCCGGCAAGGAGCGATTTCGGAAGAATAGTCGGTGCCGCAGTCCCAATGGGCCTTCTGGACGCCGAGAACCTTGGAGCCGAAGTCAACCGTAAGATCGATGGAAGGAGTTTCTGAAGGGATGACTTTAATGTAAGAGCCTGTCTTCTCGTCGGCGATTTCGATTTCACCAGGCAGCGTGATATATTCCTTGGCTGCGTCTTGCTCTTTCAGTCCGTCTTTCCTGAAGGCCTCGACATAGTAACGAGCGCTGCCGTCGAGGATGGGCACTTCGACATTATCGATCTCGATGATGACATTGTCAACTCCCATTCCGGCCAGTGCTGACATCAAGTGTTCGATTGTGGAGACAGATGCATCTCCTTTGGCAATCGTAGTGCTTCTGGCAGTAGAAGAGACATTCTCGGCGATTGCTTCCACGAAAGCCTCGTCTCCGAGATCAGTACGGTGGAAAACAACACCTGTGTTTACGCCTGCAGGCTTGAGTACCATTTTGGCGACCTGGCCTGTGTGAAGGCCTTTGCCGCTGAAAACGTATTCCTGGTTGAGTGTCTTCTGCTTTTTGATGGTCATAATTATCTTGTCGGACTGGTTACTGCAAAAAACAGTCCGCAAAGATAAGAAGGTTATTCCGAAATGACAAGGATTGTTACTGGCCTCCCTGTTTCTTGAATACGGCGTAGCTGCGGAGATAATTCCTGATGGGGATGCAAGGTGAACCGAGAAGGGTTTGTCCTGGCTCCTTGATGTTCCCGATGACACCGGCCTGAGCACCAAGAGTGGTGTTGTCTGCAATTTCGAGATGTCCCGCGATACCGACCTGGCCGGCGAGGATGCAGTTCTTGCCTATCTTCGTAGAACCGGCTATTCCGCACTGGGCCGCCATGACGGTGTTCTCACCGATCTGGACATTGTGGGCGATCTGGCAGAGGTTGTCGATCTTGACACCCTTGCCAATGATGGTGGATTCCATCTCGGAGCGGTCGATGGTAGTGCCGGCTCCGATCTCGACATTATCTCCGATGATCACGTTGCCGAGATGCTCGATCTTTTCCCAGGTGCCGTCCGGGAGAGGTGCGTTGCCGAAGCCGTCGGATCCAATCACGGCATTGGCATGGATTATCACGTTATCGCCTATTACCATACCTGGGTAGATGACGACTCCCGGATAGATTATGCAATGTTTGCCGATGACGGTGTTGTCGCCGACATAGACATTCTCGTAGATTTTCGTGTAGTCCCCGATCCTTGCGTGATGACCGACATAGGAATGGCTGCCGAGATACACTTTCTTGCCGAACTTGCTCGTGAGGAACCATGATGAGCGGAATCCCCTGTGGCGACGGTCCGTGCGTTTTTGGGTGGCTGCGTACTTGAGAAGGTCAGCAAGAGCCTTGTAGGCATCTTCAACCCTGATCAGAGTCGGCGTCACGGCTTCCCTGGGCTGGAAATCATTATTGACCAGCAGGGCGCTGGCCTTGCAGGTGTAGACGTATTTCTCGTACTTAGGGTTGGCGTAGAAACATAGTTGTCCAGGTTTTCCGTGCTCAATCTTGGCGAACGAAGTGACTTTGACCTGAGGGTCACCCTCCACCGTTCCTTTTAAAACTTGAGCGAGTTGCTTCGCAGTAAATTCCATCTCGGTTGTTTCAAAAACTTCAAATAGTCCACAAAGAAAGCAATTAATTTTCATTTTTGCCAAATAATCATTACCTTTGCAATGTTGAGAGAGATAGGTGACGATGAGCGTCTCCTATCTTTTGTTTTATGACAATGGAAAAGGAATTGATAGAAAAAACCATCAGGGCAGCGGTGGAACAGCGAGGCTGTTTCCTTGTTGACATCACCCTGAGCAAGGACAACGACGTGGTCATCTCCATAGAGAAAGAGGTCGGAGACGTTGACCTGGATGACTGTGTCGCTGTCAACGATGCCTTCCTCGCAGCCTTCGACAAGGACGTGGAAGACTATTCACTCACCGTTTCTTCCGCTGGTCTTGACCAGCCGTTCAAGGTGGCCGGACAGTATAGGAAGGCCGTGGGGTCACCCGTAGTAGCCCTGCTTAAGGGCGGGACAAAACTCACCGGAGTCCTTACCGCCGCCGACGATGAAGGAATCTCCCTTCGCTATTCCAGAAAGGAAACCGTTGAGGGGAAGAAGAAAAAAGTGACCGTAGAGCATGAGGACAGGTTCCTCTTCTCTGAGATCAATTCCGTGAAACCGCATGTAGAATTCAAGAAATAATAACTGATAATGGAAAAGAAAGACGAAATTACTCTGATTGATGCCTTCAAGGATTTCAAGGAAGAGAAGAACATTGACAGGCCTGTCATGATGGGTGTGCTCAAGGACGTGTTCCTCACCCAGATCGCCAAGACCTATGGCTCCTCCGACAATTTCGACGTCATCATCAACGTCGACAAGGGAGACTGCGAGATCTACCAGAACTTCGACATAGTCGAGGAAGTGGAGAATCCCAACACCCAGATCACTCTTGAGCAGATCAAGGAGGAGACTGGTGACGACGATTACGAGATAGGTGATGTCTACACCAAGAAGCTTTCCCTGGCCTCATTCGGCAGGAGGGGTATCCTCAATATCCGCCAGAATCTCCAGGGCAGGATCATGGACATCGACAAGGCCAACGTGTTCAAGGAGTATTCCGACAAGGTCGGTGAGATATTCACCGGCGAGATCTACCAGACCTGGTCCAAGGAAGTCATCATCCTCGACGAGGACAGCAATGAGCTGCATCTCCCGAAGAACGAGCAGATTCCCGGGGAAAGGTTCAAGAAGGGTGACACGATCCGCGCAATTATCAAGAGCGTGGAGATGAAGAACAACACCACGCCTTACATCACTCTTTCAAGGACTTCCAACGAGTTCCTCGAGAAGCTTTTCGAGCTTGAGGTGCCCGAGATATTCGACGGACTCATCACGATCAAGAAGGTCGTCCGCGTCCCTGGTGAGCGTGCCAAGGTGGCTGTCGAGTCCTACGACGAGAGGATCGACCCTATCGGCGCCTGCATCGGTGTCAAGGGATCCAGGATCCTTGGAATAGTCCGTGAGCTCCGTAACGAGAACATAGACGTGCTCCAGTGGACCTCCAACACCCAGCTCCTCATCCAGAGGGCTCTGAACCCGGCCAGGGTCTCTTCCATCGACCTGGGCTCTTCTGACAAGGACAAGATCAAGGTCTACATGCAGCCTGACGAAGTCAAGAAGGGAATCGGCCGCGGCGGATGCAACATCAAGCTTGCGGGAATGCTCGTCGGGCGAGAGATCGAAGTCTGGAGGGAGCTTTCCAAGGAAGAGATGCAGGAAGAGGAAGATGTCCTCCTCAGCGAGTTCGACAATGAGATTGACCAGTGGGTCATCGACCGTCTTGAGGCGATCGGTTGCGACACGGCCAAGAGTGTGCTTGCATTCTCTCCTGAAGACATCGCAAAGAGGGCCGATCTCGAGGACGAGACCGTAGCCGAGGTGTTCAGGATCCTGAAGGCAGAATTTGAAGACTAGTCCGGACCGGACAAATATTAATTTAAAGGGGTTGAATATGGGAGAAATCAGACTGAATAAAATCATTCGTACTTACAATATCGGGCTTCAGAACCTTGTGGACTTTCTGGTGAGTCAGGGTGTCGAGGTTGATGCCAATCCGAATGCCAAGATTTCGGATGAGCATCTCGGCGCCATTGAGAAGCAGTTCGGAAAGGACCTTGAGATGAAGAAGGCTTCCGAAAAGGTGGACATCAAGCTCACGGAAATCCTTGAGAAGACTTCAAGGAAACAGCAGGAGACTGCTCGTGAAGAAGAATTTGACGAACCTGTAAGGGAAACCGTCATCAAGAGCAATGTGTTCACACCGGTCGAGCCTAAACCGGAACCCAAGCCGGAGCCTAAACCGGAACCCAAGCCGGAGCCCAAACCGGAACCTAAACCGGAACCCATCCCGGAGCCTGAACCGGAACCCATCCCGGAGCCGGAGCCTGAACCGCTTCCGGAACCTGAACCTGTGTCTGAGCCAGAGCCCGAGCCGCTTCCGGAACCGGTCCCTGAACCTGCACCTGCACCTGTAGAACCGGCCCCTGAAGTGAAAACGGAAGCACCCGTGGAGATCCCCGCTACAACCCCTGCGGAGGAGACTGGTGTGCGTCCGGAAGAAGAGCAGCAGGCTGAAGCGGTCCCTGCCGATGCCCCCGGTTTCAAGGTCCTCGGTAAGATCGATCTTTCCCAGTTCGAGAAGAAGAGCGGTAAGAAGAGAGAGAGGATTGCCAAGGGCAGCCAGAAGGTTGATGTGGCAAAGGAAGGCAAACAGGCTGACAACAACTCCCGGAAGGATGCCAAGAAGAAGGACAACCGTCCTGCCCAGGACCAGGGCAAGGGTGGCAGGAAGCGTGGTCGCGGTAACGACCGCTTCAAACCGGCCATGACCGAGGAAGAGCAGGAGGCGATGCAGAAGGAAATCCAGAAGCAGGTCAAGGAGACCTACGCCAGGATGAACGATAACAAGAAGAACAACTTCGGAGCCAAATATCGTAAGGAGAAGAGGGAACAGGCTGCGGCCAGGACCCAGGAGGAGATGGCTCAGGTGATGGCCGAGAAGACCGTCCTGAAGGTCACCGAATTCGTGACCGTGAACGATCTTGCCACCCTGATGAACAACACCCCTGTCAATGAGGTCATCAAGGCCTGCATGGAACTTGGACTCATGGTTTCCATCAACCAGAGACTCGACGCCGAGGCCCTTGTTCTCGTTGCCGAGCAGTTCGGTTACAAGGTCGAGTTCGTCACAGCTGACCTGACTGAGGAAATCGAAGAGATGGGCGGCCAGGAAGACAGGGAGGAAGACCTCGTGTCCCGCCCGCCGGTGATCACGGTCATGGGTCATGTCGACCATGGTAAGACATCCTTGCTGGACTATATCCGTAAATCCAATGTCATCGCCGGCGAGGCCGGAGGTATCACCCAGCACATCGGTGCATATAACGTGAAACTTCCCGACGGACGCAGGATTACCTTCCTGGATACTCCTGGACATGAAGCCTTTACGGCAATGCGTGCCCGTGGAGCCCAGCTCACCGACCTTGCCATCATCATCATCGCCGCAGACGACGCCGTGATGCCCCAGACCGTCGAGGCTATCAACCACGCCCAGGCGGCAGGCGTTCCCATGGTCTTTGCTATCAACAAGATAGATAAGCCGGGAGCAATGCCGGAGAAGATATACCAGCAACTTTCACAGATGAACATCCTCACCGAGGCATGGGGTGGAAAGTACCAGAGCCAGGAGATTTCTGCCAAGAAGGGACTCAACGTTGACAAACTCCTCGAGAAGGTCCTCCTCGAAACGGACCTGCTCGACCTCAAGGCCAACCCCAACAAGAGGGGAGTGGGAGCTGTCATCGAGTCTTCCCTCGACAAGGGACGTGGCTACCTTGCCACCGTGCTTGTCCAGGACGGAACCCTCAAGACTGGTGACATGGTCCTGAGTGGCTGCTACTACGGACGTATCAAAGCCATGTTCAACGAACGCGGCCAGAAGGTCAAGGAGGCAGGCCCTTCAACTCCGGTGTCGATCCTCGGCCTCAATGGCGCTCCGAGCGCTGGCGACAAGTTCAATGTCATGGCTGACGAAAAGGAGGCCAAGAGCATAGCCAACAAGCGTGAACAGCTGATCCGTATCCAGGGCATCAAGACCCAGAAGCACATGACCCTTGAGGAGATCGGACGTCGTATCGCTATCGGCAACTTCAAGGAACTCAACGTCATCGTCAAGGGAGACGTGGACGGTTCCGTCGAGGCTCTCTCCGACTCTCTCATCAAGCTATCGACCGAACAGGTCAGGGTCAACGTCATCCACAAGGCTGTCGGAGCCATTTCCGAGTCCGATGTGATCCTTGCAGAGGCCTCGGATGCCGTTATCATCGGTTTCCAGGTCCGTCCTTCCACCGACGCCAGGAAGACTGCTGACGAGCAGGGTATCGAGATCCGTCTCTATTCAGTCATCTATGATGCGATCAACGATGTCAAGGACGGTATCGAGGGTATGCTCGAGCCTATCAAGAAGGAGGAGATAACCGGAACCGCAGAGGTCAAGCAGACCTTCAAGATTTCCAAGGTAGGAACCATCGCCGGTTGCCTCGTACGTGACGGAAAGATCGCAAAGACGTCCCAGTGCCGCCTTATCCGTGACGGTATCGTGGTCTACACCGGTGACATCGCATCCCTCAAGAGGAACAAGGACGACGCCAAGGAAGTTTCTGCCGGAATGGAGTGCGGTATCGGAATCGAGAAGTTCAACGACATCAAGGTCGGTGACATGATCGAGGCCTTCGTAATAACCGAGATCAAGCAGACGCTCGATTAGCAAACAATTATATGAATACATTCCTCAAATTGACGGCAACCATCCTGACCATAGGTTCGGTTGCCGTTTCTTGCACTCAGAAGTGGCAGGAAGAAGCAAAGGACGGGTACAATCTCGTTACACAGAAAAGCGGGCAGTCCCTTGGTTACAGTCCCGCTTCAGGTGTGACCATCATCACCAAAGGTGGCTATGCCTTCAAGGACCTGAATCGTAACGGCAAACTGGATGTCTACGAAGACTGGCGCAAGGACCCGGTTGTCCGCGCCAAGGATCTGGCTTCCAAGCTCTCCATCGAGGAGATTGCCGGCATGATGCTTTACAGTGGCCATCAGACAATAAATGGACCTGAAATCACCGATGCCCAGCGTAAATTCCTCAAGGAAGACAACTTGCGTGCGGTACTGATGACACGGGTCTCATCTTCTGCAGATGCAGCCAGATGGAACAATAACGTCCAGGCTTTCGTCGAAGCTTTAGGTCATGGGATCCCGGCAAACAACTCTTCCGATCCAAGACATGGTGCCAGGGCGACTGCAGAATTCGATGCCGGCAATGGCGGCTCTATCTCCATGTGGCCTTCGAGTCTTGGAATGGCTGCAACCTTCGATCCCGGCCTGGTCGAAGAATTCGGTCGTATAGCTTCCAAGGAATATCGTGCCCTAGGCATCGCCACAGCCCTTTCCCCTCAGATCGACCTCGCGACGGAGCCGCGTTGGAGCCGCTTCAACGGTACTTTTGGAGAGGATCCAGAGCTTGACATCGACATGGCTCGGGCATATGTAGACGGCTTCCAGACCTCGGAAGGAGAAACCGAAATCGCTGGAGGATGGGGGTATGAATCAGTCAATGCAATGATAAAGCATTGGCCATCAGGAGGACCGGAAGAAGGTGGACGCGATGCTCACTACAGCTATGGAAAGTACGCAGTCTATCCAGGGAATAATTTTGCCACGCAGATCCGTCCTTTCACCGAGGGTGCCTTGAAACTCGCAGGCAAGACTGGCATGGCTTCAGCCGTCATGCCTTACTACACCATTTCCTGGAACCAGGATCCTTCGGGAGCCAATGCAGGAAACAGCTACAACAAATACATAATCACCGATCTTCTCCGTGACACTTATGGCTTCGAAGGGGTAGTCTGTACAGACTGGAACATAACCAAGGATTATGCACATGTCGAGGGCTTTGAGGGGAAGTGCTGGGGGATGGAGACCCTCACCGAGTCCGAGCGTCACTTCAAAGTCATCGAGGCCGGAGTCGACCAGTTCGGAGGCAACAATGAGAAGGGCCCTGTCCTCGACGCTTACAATATGTGGGTTGAAAAATATGGAGAGGCCAGTGCCCGGGAGCGTTTCGAGACATCGGCCGTACGTCTTCTCCTCAACAGTTTCCGCACCGGCCTGTTTGAGAATCCATACCTGGATCCCGCCGAGACTGAGAAGGTCGTAGGGAACCCTGAATTCATGGCTGCCGGTTACCAGGCTCAGCTCAAGTCCATTGTAATGCTGAAGAACCATGGTAACGTCCTGCCGCAGAAGAACAGGCTCAAGGTATATATTCCCAAGTACTACGAGGAGGCCCGTCGAGGCATGTTCGGCGGTCAGGCCGCCCAGGGACGCTGGGTCGATCCGGTTGCGGATGCAATGGTGGACAAGTATTATGAGAAGGTAGATAATCCCAGGGAGGCCGATTTCGCGATAGTTTTCATCAATGCTCCGGCTTCAGGCAGCGGTTACAGTGTGGCTGACCGTGAAAAGGGTGGCAACGGCTACGTCCCGATCAGTCTCCAGTACGAAGATTACACAGCCGAATACGCCCGTGAAACCAGCATTGCAGGAGGTGATCCTCTCGAGGCTTTTACCAACCGCTCCTACAAGGGGAAGACAGTCTCTACTCCCAACAAGTCCCACATGCAGCTTGTGCGTGACACTCGCAAGGCCATGGGTGACAAACCGGTCATCACTGTCATAAACATCTCCAGGCCTATGGTCATGAGTGAGATAGAAGGATATTCCGATGCCATCCTTCTCTCTTTCGGAGTACAGAACCAAGCCATCCTTGAGACTGTCAACGGAGCTTCAGAGCCTTCCGGTTTGCTGCCTATGCAGCTCCCTTCCGGTATGAAGACCGTTGAAGAGCAGTTCGAGGATGTTCCGCGCGACATGGAGTGCCATGTCGATGCAGATGGTCACAAGTATGACTTCGCTTTTGGAATGAACTGGGCAGGAGTCATCGACGACGCCCGGGTCAAGAAATACAGATAATACCTCACACAATGAAACGGACACTTGTTTCAGGCCTGGCTCTTGTCCTGGCCTGCGGGATGGCTTCTGCATTCACAACCATCAAGGATCTCCGCGTCCAGCATGCGGACAGCCCAATTTCGGTCGAGGATCGTCATCCTGTTTTCAGCTGGAAGATGGACTCCGATGTACGGGGACAGAAACAGACCGCTTATCAGATATCCGTGATCCGCGAGGTAGATGGAAGTGAGATCTGGAATACCGGCAGGGTCGAGAGCGGCAAGTCGGTTGACATCGTTTACCAGGGAGTTGCCCTGCAGGCTGAAAAAGGTTATACTGTCAACCTTTCGGTCTGGGACAGGGATGGCGCCCAACATAAGGCTTCGACACGCTTTGAAACAGGTCTCATGAATCCTCGTATCTCAGCGTGGAATGGTGCTGAGTGGATAGGCTTGAAACAACTGAAACTTGATGCCGCCTCACAAGTCCTCTTCGAGATAGAAACCAGTTTCAAGTTCCTGGAAGGGGATGTGGCTTCCCTTATCTTGGGTGCTGATGACCTGCGCCTGAAGAACGGTTTCCTCAATGATTTCGGAACAGAGTCTGCTGAAAACTACATAAAGGTAGACTTCGATTATGGCAGGCAGGAGATCCGCATCTGGAGGGTCGGTTATTATAAAGAAGACAAGGGAACCGTCCCGTTCATTACAGTGAACTCAGCATCTTTCCCGGAATCAAATCTGGCCGATGTCTTCTCGGCGCGTCCCAAAGACTCTGAACATAGCCTGAATATTAAAGTGGAAGCAGGGAACATAAGTTTCATCCTGGACGGAAAAGATGTCATCAGTGCTCCGTCCCGAGGAAGACGTTTCCCTGGAGGAGGTGATTTTTCGGTCGGCATGATGGGCGGCAGCAGGAGAATGGCTTCCAATTTCACTTTGAACAAGCTCGGCAGCGGTGGCAATTATCCTTCCTTCCCGAACCTGAATTCCGTCGGTTTTGCGGCGGGAACCGGTACCCAGGTCGTCTACACCGGCTATCGCATCCTCAACGGAGGACAGAGTGTGGATAAGGTTGTCTTTTCTTCGGAACGAGGACCGGGATATGCGATCTTCTCAGGGAAACCCGGAGTCACTGTGGACGGAGAAAGAATAATCGTAGCCAATCATGGTCCCAAGGAGACACTTGGCTATGCCGACCCAAGCTATGGTGCTGAAACCATGCTCAGGACTGAATTTGACTTAGGTGACAGGAAGATTAAGTCGGCAAAACTCTATGCCTCGGCCATGGGAGTTTACAACCTCTTCCTCAACGGCAGCAAGGTCGGGGAAGACTGGTTTGCTCCTGGCGACAGCCAGTACCGCGAGACCATCTGCTATCTTGCGTATGACGTGACAGACCAGTTGAAGCCTGGCCGCAATGCCCTTGGGGCAGAACTTGCGCCCGGCTGGTACACAGGTTACATGACTTTCACTGTCTCCAACTACAACTTTTTCGGGGATTATGAGGCTCTTTTATCCAGGCTTGTCGTCACTTTCGAGGATGGCAGCAAGGAAGTCCTCATCTCCAGTCCTGAGAATTGGAAAGCATTCAAGGACGGCCCTGTCCGCAGCGGAAGCTTTTTCCAAGGAGTACGGTATGACGCGTCCAAGGAGGAGGCCGTCAAAGGATGGAAGGAAGTGGGGTTCGACGATTCTTCATGGCAGCCTGCCGAGAAGATCGAGAAACGCGAGTGGATAGATTTCGACATAGTGGCCCGGTACGATGAGGTGGTCCGCCTTCGCGAGACCCTTTCTGCCGTCAAGGTTATGCCTACGCACAGCAAAGATGGCCATACCTATATCTACAATATGGGAGTAAACATGGTGGGTGTCCCGTCAGTCACGATCCCGGCTGGATGGCTCAGGAAGGGAGACAAGGTCATCCTTGCCTATGGTGAACAGGTCTATCCTGGCCTTAAAGGGGATGATAAGGAATATGTCAACCGCTTTGGCAGGAAGGGAAGGGACGTTGCCGGACAGATCCTTTTCGAAACAAACAGGGCAGCAATGAACCTTGATGTCTACATGGCGGACGGTTCTGAAGAGGTCACTATCTGTCCAGAAGCCACCTATCGGGGTTACCAGTATGTCCAGGTCACTCTTCCGTCCCACACTGGGCCACTGCCTCTCGAAAATGTAAAGGGACTTGTGCTTTCTTCATCCGAGATTCCTACTGGCCGGTATGTCGCATCGACGTCGGATGGCAGGACTGGGACTCTAGTTAACCAGCTGTTCAAGAACATCCAGCGAAGCCAGTTGGGGAACTTCTTTACCATCCCTACAGACTGCCCACAGAGGAACGAGCGTATGGGATGGACCGGAGATGCACAGGCTTACACCCGTACCGGCATCTACAATGCAGACACCCAGAATTTCTATCGTCAATGGATGGTAGCCCTGCGAGCCGACCAGGGTGTGGGCAATGACAAGGAGGTCCCCGGAGGTATCGGTTCTACCGTCCCTACCTACAACCGGACCGACGATCCGTCATTCGCGACCGGTACTACCTGGTCTGCAGCTGTCTGTCAGGTACCCTGGCAGATGTACATCCAATATGGGGACAAGCAGATCATAGAAGAGAACATTGAGACAATGATGGACTGGCTCAATGGGATGGCTTTCTACAAGACCAGTGACGAGTACCCGTACCTGTCTTCCAAGGCAGCCGGCCTGGCTGACTGGCTGGCTCTTGACAGACGTACTCCTTCGGACATCGTCAACAATGCGATCTATATCCACATGATGGAGGTCACTGCGATAATGGCTGATGCCATCGGCCGTGATGACTATGCCTCCATCCTAAGAGACCGCCATGAGAAGGCAAAGGCTGACTGGAACAGAGCCTATGTAGATCCGGCCACCGGCAAGACCAGAAGACTGGACGGCGAGATCATCCACACCCAGGCATCTTATGCCACGCCTCTCAACTTCAATTGTTTCAGCGACGAGAATAAAGCAAAGGCTGAAGCTCATCTCGCTGCCCTGGTCGCTGACCCGAATGCAAGCGGCCCGTCTCCCGCAAAAGAGAATTTCAAGCCATGGACCATAACCACAGGATTCTCAGGGACTCCGAACATCCTTCCTGCACTCTCGAGGGCTGGATATGCCGAGGAGGCTTTCAGGATGATAAGCTGTACTGAATTCGCGTCATGGTTGTATCCTGTTACTGAAGGGGCTACTACTGTCTGGGAGCGCTGGAACTCCTATGACAATGCTTTTTCCGACCCTTCGTCCAACAGTATGAATTCATTCAACCATTTCGCCCTTGGCGCAGTCGGGCAGTGGATGTACGAGTTCCAGCTCGGTATCACTACCGACCATGCCAGAGGCTGTGCCGGTTACCAGCATTTTGTCCTCCAGCCCAGTGCCGCCGGAATCTACACGTCTCTTGAAGGATCTTACGAATCCAACTATGGCACTATCAAAAGCGCCTGGAAGGCTGATAAGGGTAGGATGACCTCTTTCAAGGCCACCATTCCTGCCAATACCTCTGCTACCGTATTCCTTCCTGTTCCGGATGGAATAACGGCTTTCGAGTCCGTGGAAGGTGCTGCATTTTCGGAAGTGACAACCCATAACGGTTTGCGAACTGCCCGGTACGAGGTTGAAGCCGGGACTTGGGAATTCGTCGTGGGCGACGCTGTCAAGGTTAAATAAAAAAAAGAGGGTGCGTCGGCACCCTCTTTTTATTCAAACATTCTTCTAGAACCTCCATCCGATGGTGGCAGTGATATCGTAGCGCTCCCTCTTGTTGAGGATCATGGGCGATGCGTAGTCGCTCAGGTAATCGGCGTAAGGGGAGATGTACTCATCCGCGAAAGTGGTAAGCCTTGCAGCGAGGTCGGCGAAGAAGGATCCCTTCGAAGAATATCCGAGTCCTACGGAGAAGGCATTGATATTGTCGTGGAGGGTGGTCATTCCGCTATATTCAGGAATGGTCGTGAAATTGTAACCAGCCCTGATGGCCATCTCGGGAACCGGCTTGAACTCAGCGCCCAGCCTTACCATGTGGGATATCCCCATGCAATTCTTGATGTCCCTGTTGAGGTCGTCGAAGGAATTGCTCCAGTTGTTGTCCCTTTCCATGAACTTCATCGAACTGTAGTCCGTCATCTCGTAGTCTGCACTCAGCAAGGCCATGCCCATGAAGGTGTAGGCCAGTCCGGCGTTGATCCTGTAAGGAGTACGGAGCCTGTAGGAGAAGTTGCCTTCGGGAGAGGTAGCCTCTCCGTCGTAAGCTGAGTTCTGGTAATGGACATCGACTGACTGACGCCAGATTTCATCCACGAACAGGGTGGTCGGAGTCTGGATGGCAGCACCCAGGCGGAGTCCTTCGGCAGGAAGGGCTATGAATCCGATCTTGCCATAGACGCCGGCTCCGTCAGCAGAATAGGAATAGCGTGAACGGTAGTCAGTGAAGAAGGTGGTTGCATCGTCGTAATCGATCTGGAAGTCAGAAGGATCGACGGCTGCCTCCTTGAAATACTCGTCGTAGTTGTAGTCGAGAGTCGTGATTCCGAGGTTCAGTCCGAGGAAGAACCTGTTGTTGAAATTGAATCCGACATTGACCAGGGCGTCGTACTTGCCACCGGTGACCTTGCGGCCATAAGACTGGTTGAGCGGACCACCCATGAAGATGTCATAGATGTAATTGCCGTACTCGTCGCGCTCGCCGGTGTTGGAGAAACCTTCGGTTGCGGCAATGTAGCGGTAATAATAGTCAGGATCGTTGATGTCTCCGTAGTTGGAGATGGCACCGGCCTGGGCATTGGCGATCACGTTCCAGGGAGCATAAAGACCCCTGTCGTCGGCATTGTGATAGGCGTGGCTCCAGTCATCGATTTCACTTCCCTTGGCATCGCGGTAGCCGTTGAGGAAGTCGATGTCATAGCCGTCGGCGTCGACTGCCATCGAGCTCTGGTAGCTTGTCCTGTCATTCTGCCCGCCACCCATCATCTGTCCGGCGAAGTTGTTTGTAGCGTTGACTACGAATCCGTAGGTCATTGCAACAAGACCGCTTCTGTTGCCGGTAGGCATGTTGATGGTCACTCCGATATTCGGTACGGTGAACTTGGAAAGGTTCTTCCCGCTCTCATTGGAATAGGTGTCTGTCCCGTTGACAGGATAGGCGCTCCAGGACGACTTCATCGAGCTTATCGACACGTTGGGCGTGAAGGTGAACTGCGAGAAGTTGTACACTGCCGATCCGGCGGGATTGAGACCTATGGAGCCGAGATCTCCGCCGACAGCTGTCATGGCGTTACCCATACCTATGGACCTTGCGGTGCCAAAGTAGTTGTTCTGGCTGAAAGTCAGTCCGTCGTACATCGTCTGAGCTCCTGCGGCAATCGCAGACAGCATCAGGGTTATTGCGATAAAGGTCTTTTTCATTTTGATAAGGTATTAATAGTTTAAATCAGGATTACGGTTTTGAGTGAAAGGGAAGGAGATTACCTTCTGCCGCCTCCGCCGCTGCTTCTTCCGCCGCCACCGCCGCTGGAACCGCCGCCGCTGTAGCCACCGCCACCGCCGCCGCTATATCCGACGCCGCCACTGTAGCCGCCTGAACTCCTGGAGGAGCTGCCGGAAGAGTAGCTGCCGGAAGTGCTGTAAGAGCGGTTGCTGGAGGACCTGTAGCTGCCACTGCTGGAGCTGGAGGACCTGGTGCTGGAAGAGGATGTCGACGGCCTGCTGTAAGTTGTAGTCGACGGCCTGCTGTAGGTCGAGGAACGGGATGAAGATGAACGGCTGTAGCCGGAGGAGGAAGACCTGGTGTTGCCGGAAGCGACTCCTGAGGAAGACCTTACGGCTGCTCCGCTGGTCCTGGGGGCCCTGCTGACGGAAGAGATCGAAGACCTCGTGCCTGCAGCTGTACCGGAAGACCTTGTAGCTGTGGATGACCTGGTGGTCGCTCCCGCCCTTGATCTGGTCATGGAAGAACTCCTGGTTCCAGCACTTCTGGAAACTGAGCCTATGCCGCTTCTGGTGGTGGAACCAGTGGTGGCTACCCTGGGCCTGTAGACCCTGTCGCCTCCGCCGAATCCGATGTTGCCCCAGTGATTGACATGGCCCCAGCCGTGATAGTGCCAGCCGTAACCGCCGTACCATCCGCTGTAGTACCAGGGATCATACCATCCCCAACCACCGTACCATCCGCCATAGTACCAGGGATCAAAGTACCAAGGATCGTAGAACCAAGGGTCGTACCATCCGCCGTACCATGCATAGTGATGATAGTAAGGACGATAGAACCAGGGATCGTACCATCCGCCATAGTACCAGGGATTCATGCCCCAGTAGATGGAGGAATAGAAAGGACGGTGCCATGAGTACCATGAGGAAGCGTACCAAGGCTGGTAAGCTGCCCATGTGTCCCATCCGTTATCGTAGAGATAGACGGATGTAGTGTTCTCGTTCTTGTTGAAATCTATCTTGGCCACCTTGTCATTCGGGATGAACAAGGTGTCGACTTTCTCGCCGCTCTTCATGAAGATCGGTGAGCTCTTCGTCTTGGCCACAAGAAGATCGGTCTCCTGCTGATCTTCAGCAGAGATTGCGACTTCTCCTGTCATGGTGTCAGGAGTATAGTAGATTCCGTCCTGATACTTCTGTCCGGAAGTATCTTTAGCGTACTGCGCTGCTGAACCGCACGATGTCAGTGCCAGAAGCGCCGAGAAGAAAAGGATTGTGCGTGTTTTCATTTTTGAATCTCCTATAATTTGACAATAAATTCGTAACTTCGCTACCACTTTTAATGCGGTACGTTTTATTAATGTTATTCAATAAACAATATCCGTGCCGAATGTAAAATTGCACAATATTAACAATAATTGACAAGAACAGCAAACTAATATTCTGACATGGCAAAGGAAGTAACGAAGAGGTCTGAGAACTATTCTCAGTGGTATAATGACTTGGTAGTTAAGGCAGATCTGGCGGAGCAGTCGCCGGTCAGGGGATGCATGGTCATCAAGCCCTACGGCTACGCGATCTGGGAGAAAATGCAGCGTGCCCTTGATGACATGTTCAAGGAGACCGGTGCGGTGAACGCCTATTTCCCTCTCTTCATCCCGAAGTCATTCTTCAGCCGTGAGGCCGAGCATGTGGCAGGATTTGCCAAGGAGTGCGCAGTCGTGACCCATCACCGTCTGATGAATGATCCTGACGGCAAGGGCGTCGTCGTGGATCCCGAGGCCAAGCTCGAGGAGGAACTGATTGTCAGGCCCACTTCCGAGACCATCATCTGGAGTACGTACAAGAATTGGATCAAGTCCTGGAGAGACCTTCCCATCATGTGCAACCAGTGGGCTAACGTTGTCCGTTGGGAAATGCGCACGAGGCTTTTCCTACGCACCGCCGAGTTCCTTTGGCAGGAAGGCCACACCGCCCACGCCACAGCCCAGGAGGCAATGGAAGAGGCCGAGAGGATGGTCCAGGTCTATGCCAAGTTCGCCCGTGAATATATGGCCCTGCCTGTGATAGTTGGGCACAAGAGCCCCAACGAGCGTTTCGCCGGAGCCCTTGACACCCTCACGATCGAAGGTATGATGCAGGACGGCAAAGCCCTTCAGGCTGGTACATCCCACTTCCTCGGCCAGAATTTCGCAAAGTCCTTCGACGTGCAGTACACCGACAAGGAAGGTCAGATGCAGTACGTATGGGCAACTTCATGGGGTGTTTCCACCCGTCTGATGGGTGCCCTCGTCATGGCCCACGGCGACGACAACGGTCTCGTGCTGCCTCCGAAGCTTGCACCGATCCAGGTCGTGATGGTTCCGATATTCAAGACTGAAGAGGAACAGTCCAGGATCCTGGAGAAGATGAACGAACTGAAGAAAGCTCTCGAAGCGGAAGGCCATACCGTCAAGATCGACGACCGGGACAACCTCCGTCCGGGCTTTAAATTTGCAGAGTGGGAGCTCAAGGGAGTTCCCGTGCGCCTGGCCATGGGCCCGCGCGACCTTGACAACGGAACCGTCGAGGTACACCGCAGGGACACCCTTGAGAAGCAGACTGTCGCCCTCGAGGGCCTTGACAAGAGTATCGCTTCCCTTTTGGACGACATCCAGGCCAACATCTACAAGAAGGCCTTTGACTTCCGCCAGGCCAATGTGGAGAAGTGCGACAGCTGGGATGAGTTCAAGGAAAAGATCGGCACCGGTAAGTTCCTTCTCTGCCATTGGGACGGTACTGCCGAGACCGAACAGGCCATCAAGGATGCTACCAAGGCTACTATCCGGTGCATCCCCGTGGACAGTTTCGTTTGCGAAGAAGAGGGTAAGGACATCTTCTCCGGCAAACCTTCGAAGCAGAGGGTGGTATTTGCCATCTCCTACTAGTATTGCAACAACTATTAAAAGAACTTCATGAAACGGATTTTGAGTTATTCACTGACGGCTCTTGCTTTCATCCTCGTCTGCAGCACTTCTTTCGCCCAGGACGACAAGACCAAGAAAGATGCCCAGGCTGCTGCTGCCGAGGCTGCCAAGATGCTCGCCGAGACTCCTGAGACCGTAGTCGCTCCTCCCAAGCCGGTCTACTGGACCAACAACCTTACGACCACCCTGAACTTCATCCAGAACAGCTTTACAAGCTGGGCGGCCGGAGGTTTCAACAACTACAGCCTGAGTACCCTCATCAAGGGGGAGGCAAAGTGGGCCAAGGACAAGATGTACTGGAACAACGGGATGCAGGTCAACTACGGCTTCATCTATTCCCAGGATAAACCCATCATCCAGAACAACGCCGACCGTATGTGGCTGGAGAGTACCTGGGGCTATAAGGCCACCAACACCCTCAGCTACACTGCCAAGTTCACCTATCTGAGCCAGCTTACCAGCGGTTGGACATATGCGACCCCTTCCGTAGAAGAGGGAGAAGAACCCACCGCAAAGCAGTGGAGGGATGCCAGGATCCTAAGGTCCGACCTGCTTTCTCCTGCAGACGTGACTATCGGTATCGGTATTGACTGGATTCCTAACAAGTGGTTGACGGTGAACCTTTCGCCCTTGACCGGAAGCGTCAAGGTCGTGAATAACGAGAGGCTTAGGAAGAACTATGGTATGGCCAGGAAGGAAAAGTTCGAAGACACCGCCCTCTATCCGGATGAAAAGGATGAGGCCGGCAAGTACTTCATCACCGGAAAGTATTACAAGCCAGCACGTTTCTCCCTTGGAGCCCAGATGACCGCAGATGTTAAGTTCAAGATAAACAACAACTTCGACATCGCAAGCAAGTTGATCCTGTTCTCGAATTACCTTCATAATCCCCAGAACTTCAGGGTCAACTGGGACAACACCTTCCTCTGGAAACTCAACAAGTTCTTCTCCCTCAACATCATCACCAACCTGATCTACGATGACACCGTGCTCATCCTGGATGATGATTTCCCCAACGGGCACAAGGCGGTCCAGTTGAAGGAGTATCTCAACTTCGGATTCACCTACACCTTCTCGAACAAGAAATAAGTTTCCCGGATCATGCAGGCCCGTTTCGACTCTTGTCTTGACGGACTGCTTCCCGGTGGCGGAGCGGTCCTGCTGGCTGTAAGCGGCGGGATCGATTCCGTTGTCATGGCCGACCTGGCTGTGAATTCTTCCTCTGCCTGTACTTTCGAGGTGGCGCACTGCAATTTCCACCTTCGAGGAAAAGAGAGTGATGGCGACGAAGCCTTTGTAAGGGAGTGGGCTTCCGCTCATGGGATGCCATTCCGGAAAATTGATTTCGACACCAAGGAATATGCTGAAACCCATGGAGTAAGCATTGAGATGGCTGCGCGTGAGCTTCGCTACGGCTGGTTCGCCTCGCTTTGTACCGGGGAAGGATTCAAGGCAGTCGCCGTCGCCCACAATGCCAACGACAATGCCGAGACCTTATTCCTGAATCTTCTTCGTGGTACCGGGCTGAAGGGGATCCGCGGGATGAAGGAGTCATCGTACATCAACGGCTCCGACAACGCTCTGCTGCTTCGCCCGATGCTTTCTTTCCCGAGGAAGGTCATCCTTGAATATGCAACCAGCCATGGATTGTCCTGGAGGGAGGACAGCAGCAATTCAGACACGGTTTATAAGCGAAACCTGATAAGGAATGAGGTGTTCCCCCTGTTCGAGAAGATCAATCCATCCTTTCTGGAGACGATAACCGCCGACATTTCCCGTTTCGACCAAGCGGGAACGATAACCGACGATTTCGTTGCCGTTCACGCACCAAAGGTGGCTAGGAGGGAACGATCCGGCCTGGTAATCGATCCTCTCAAGCTCTCCGAGACGCCCCACTGGGAATATCTTCTCTACCGGCTTCTTGAACCTTACGGCTTCAACGAATCTGTCCTTGAGGACCTAATAAGGCTCATTGATTCCGGCTCTACTTTCAGCGGTCGCCGCTTCTTCTCCAATGAATATGTGGCCCTCACCTCCCGCGATGCAATCGAGGTCCTTCCTATCGAAGATCGGCATTACCCTCGCCGACCATTTACCCGGTCAGGATGCGAAGTGCAGGGCACAGGAGAGTATTCATTGGAAGGAATCATGTTCGCCGTCGATCAAGTCGAAATCGTGGATCCAAAGCAGCCGGCGGGTACGACCGTTGCCAATCTGCGTTTCCCCTTTACCGTCCGCCGCTGGCAGTCCGGTGACTGGATGCGTCCACTCGGCATGAACGGCCGCCGCAAGAAGCTCAGCGACATGTTCGTCGACCTGAAGTTGTCAGCCGGTCAAAAAGAAAGAGCCCTCGTCATCGCTGCCGAAGGCTCCCATGTCCTAGCCTTGATAGGGTATCGTGTCGACGAGTCTGTCGCCCTTCAGGTACAATATCAGGCTACTGTGCCGGCGATAAGGATCCGACTTATCTGATCTCGATCTCGTACGGCAGCCTTGCAAATACGAGCTGTCCGTTCCCCTTTGTCCAAGTCTTCTGCCAACTCAGCAATGATTTTGCAATTCCCTCGAAAGGAGTACCTTCGAGTACGTTGGCGACAGCCTCTTCTGTGCTGTTCTTGCCACCGAGCTGGTTGAGTATCTGCTCGACCATGGTGAGAGGTTTCGGATAACCTTCCACATTCCAAGCTGAAACATCAGGGTTGCCACCCATGGAAGCTGCGTAGGAAATTGCATCTTCAAGGGTTCCGAGTTCGTCCACAAGACCGATCTTGAGGGCGTCGGCACCTGTCCAGACACGGCCCTGGGCGATCTCGTCGACTGCCTCGTAAGTCATGTCACGGCCTTCTGCAACGATGTTGACGAAGTTGGTGTAGATGTCGTCAACATATTCCTGCATCCAGGCGGTCTCTTCCGCGTCAAAGGGACGCATCAGGGATAGCATGTCGGAATGCTTGTGCGAATTGACGGGGGTGACATTGACATGGGCGATGTCCTTCACTGTTTTTCCGAATTCGGGGATGGCAGAGAAGCATCCGATCGAACCGGTGAGGGTGGTGGCGTCAGAGAAAATGTGGTCGCAGCTGTTGGAGATCCAATAACCTCCGGAAGCTGCGTAGCCTCCGTAAGATGCTACGACTGGCTTAACCTTGCGGGTGAGGTCGATTTCTTCCTTGATCTTGCTGGCAGCAAGGACGGTGCCTCCAGGAGAGTTGACCCTCAGGACGACGGCCTTTATTGTGGAGTCGGCGCGTACCTTGGATATGATGGAAGCGAAACGGTCTCCGGAGATGTTGGAAGGATCATCCTCTTCAACGATGTTTCCATTGGCGTAGATCACGGCGATCTTCTTCTTCGCGCTGGTGTTGGGCTTGACCTTTGCGTCGGCATATTCCTTGAGCCCGAAGAACTTGACATCCTTGTACTTGTCCTTTCCGGCGAGGGAAGCCATCTTGTCCTTGTATTCCTCTACGGAGAGGATTCCGTCCGCCAGATTGTGTTTTACCATGTCTTCAGGGAAGGAGATCGACAGATTGTCTATGAAGAAGTTGAGTGAGTCGGTGCTGATTCCCCTGGCTTCGGCAGTCTCCTTGGCGATGGTCTCCCACATGGAGTCGATCATGACCTGGTTCTGCTCCATATTCTCAGGGCTGGCGGCGTTCTTTATGTACATTTCTCCTGCACTCTTGTACTTGCCGTGGCGGATAAGCTGGTAATTGACTCCGAGTTTGTCCAGCAGGTCCTTCAGGAATATCATCCTCCCGCTGAGTCCGAGCATGAAGGTATTACCACCGTGGTGGCTGGTCGTGTAGATCTTGTCGGCCACTGATGCGAGATAGTAGCTTCCCGATGTGTAGGCCTCGCCGTAAGCGACCACGGCCTTTCCGCTCTTGCGGAAGTCCGTAAGGGTGCGACGGATCTCACTGAGGGTGGAAACGTCGGTGGCGACGTTGTCGGTCTTGAGGAGTATGAGCTTGACTCCGGGATCTTCAGCGGCCTTGTGGATGGCCCTGACTGCATCATAGATGCCGATCGTCTGAGTCATGGTGCTACCCAGGGAACTAAGTGAAGTAAGGGAGAGTGAAGGCATGCTTTCGGAACTCTGCTCTGCGATCACCAGGTTGGCCATGTCCATCACGAGGACTCCCTCCTTGGGAAGGACGGGCGCAGAACTGCTGACTGATGAGGCTGAAGTGGCAAAGGAGCCGATCATCATCAAGAAGAAGATCGCCTTTACGATGCCCCATACGAACAGGCCGCACAGCACGGCCAGTACCCATTTGACGAATTCTTTAGTGTTCATAGGATGTTATTGTTGCAACTTGCAAATGTAATCATTTTGACAGAATCTTTGTATATTCGCAACCGTGAAACGCATTATGCTGTCAATATTGTCTTTGTCATGCACCTTATGGACCCAGGCGCAGGTTGTGGACACTTCATCCATCTACAAGGATCGTAAGGACAGCCTGAAAGCGGCCGTGTTCGTAGGACGTCATCGAGACGGCCTTTCAAAGGGGAAGGAGCTGCGCACGGAGCTGATCTCTGCTTCAGGACTGCAGAAGATGGCCTGCTGCAACCTGGCTGAAAGTTTTGAGAACAGTGCCAGCGTGACCGTAGGCTATTCCGATGCGACCACCGGTGCCCGGCAGATTCGCCTGCTTGGACTCTCAGGAGCATATACCCAGATGTTGGATGAGAACCGTCCAGTAATGAGGGGAATTACCTCTCCTTTCGGGCTCTCCTATGTCCCCGGTCCCTGGCTTGAGAGCATACAGATAGCAAAGGGATCTCCTTCTGTGATCAACGGCCTTGAATCCATGACCGGACAGATCAACCTTGAGCACAAGAAGCCGACAGAAGAGATACCTCTTTTCGTGCAGGCTTCTATGATGAGTGATTCCAAGGCTGATTTCAACCTGACTTCAGCTTGGCAACTGAGTCCGTCTCTCTATTCGATCTTCCTTGGCCATGTGGACCATAATTTCCAGGGGATGGACATGAACGGAGACGGCTTCCTGGACGATCCCAGGATGCTTCAGTTCAACGTGGCCAACCGCTGGCTCTATTACAAGCCTGATCTTCAGGTCCGCTGGGGAGTCCATGCCGTCCACGATCACCGTGAGGGTGGTCATGAAGGACTTTGGGAAACATACATCACCAACACCTTGCTGAACGGCTATTTCAAGATCGGGAAGCCTCTGAGGGAGGACGGATCGGCCAGCATAGCTGCAATAGCGGACTATACTTTCCAGAAAAGCGATTCCTGGTTCGGAATGCGTTCGTTCCTTCCTGAACAGCATTCCGGCTTCGTCAATCTGCTCTACCGCAACCAGGTCAACGAGAAGCATGATTTCACACTCGGTGCCTCCGCCACCTACGATTCGGTAATGGATGAATATGTCTTCGCCTTCTCCAAGGTTTCCAACATCTCCGGTACCTTTTTCGGCGGTCTTTACGGGGAATATACTTTCCATGCCGGTGAGTCTTTCACCGCCATTGCCGGACTCAGCGCAGACCTTTACCGTAACTTCAAGGATAAGGATCAGGGTGGCTTCAAGCTGGCCCCGAGAGTGACGATGAAATATTCGCCCTTCGAATGGCTTGTGCTCCGTGCCAACGGGGGAAGGGGCCTTAGGTACTCGAATCCACTGTCCGACAATCTCGGAGTTTTTTCCAATAACAAGCCAGTACAGATTCTCACTCCCTTCATGCCCCTTGAGGACTCATGGACTTATGGTGGGAATGCTACTTTCTACATGCCTTTCGGAGAAGGGGACGCCTCACTCAGCTTCGACTATTTCAGGACGGATTTCAGGAAGGAGGTCGTGGTTGACTATGAATCTGCCCGCAATTCCATCGTGATATTCATGCCTGGAAGCCTGCATTCATTCTCGGATAACTTCCAGGTTGATTTCTCGGCTGAGCCTTTTGAGAGGTTCACGGTTTCACTCACTGGCAGGTTCACCCATGTCGGGATGCCTACCTGGTACGGCCTCTTGTTGGAGAAACCCATGACCAGCCGCTACAAGGGAGTCCTAAACCTGCAGTACAAGACCAACCTGAGCCGTTGGATCTTTGATTTCACAGCCTCCGTGAATGGCTCCGCGCGGGTCTACAATTTCATGCGAGAGCTGACTGACGATGACGGGAACCTTCTGTACAGGGACGGCCGCACTCCGGCCTATCCTTTGCTTTTCGCCCAGGTCACAAGGCGGTTCAAAGGATTCGACGTCTATGTGGGAGCAGAAAACCTGACGGGCTTCACCCAGAAAAAGGTCATCGTAGGAACCCCCTACCAGCCGGAATTCGATGCAAGCTGCGTCTGGGGCCCCATAATGGGCCGCAGGATAAATGTCGGTTTCAGGATGACGCTTTGGAGGAAGACAAAAACGGAATAAATGGTTATATTTGTGAATATGAAAAGAATGATGATAATGGCGGTTGCAGCGATGTTGCTTGCTGCACCTGCAGTGATGGCCCAGAAGCCTCAAGACCAGAAGGCCAAAACCGAGAAGAAAGTCGCTCAGGACAAGAATGCTGGTTCGGTGACTTTCTCGACCAACATGACATGCAAGAATTGCGTCAAGAAGGTCAACGAGAACCTCTCCTTTGAGAAGGGCGTCAAGGATCTCGATGTCTCGCTCGAGGAGCAGAAGATCACTATCACCTACGACAAGCGCAAGACCGACGAAGAGAAACTTGCAGCCTCGATCAAAAAGCTTGGTTACAAGGCTGAGAAAGTAAGATAAAGCATGTCCCAGAAGCCTTCGATCCCCAAAGGAACCCGTGATTTCGGCCAGCAGGAGATGGCCGAAAGGAATTATATTTTCGACACCATCAAGAGCGTATTCCGTACGTTCGGATATTCCCAGATCGACACTCCTGCAATGGAGAACCTGTCCACCCTGCTCGGCAAGTACGGCGAAGAAGGGGACAAGCTCCTTTTCAGGATCCTGAATTCCGGGGATGCCTTCGGCAAGGTGGACTTCGAGTCTTACAGGGACTCCGAGGGTACCGTCAATTCAGTCGCTCTTTCCAAGGAAGTCTGCGAGAAAGGATTGAGGTATGACCTTACCGTGCCTTTCGCCCGCTACGTCGTCCAGCACCAGAACGAGATTTCCTTCCCGTTCAAGAGGTTCCAGATCCAGCCTGTCTGGAGGGCTGACCGTCCCCAGAAAGGCCGCTACCGTGAGTTTTACCAGTGCGACGTGGACGTGATCGGTTCCCGCTCCCAGGTCAACGAGCTCGAACTTGTCCAGATCGTGGACAGGGTCTTCGGCCTGCTCGACGTGAGGGTGCTTGTCAAGATCAACAACCGTAAGGTCCTGACAGGTTTCGCTGAGATCTGCGGCTTCCCCGATAAGGTCGTGGACATAACCGTAGCCATAGACAAGCTTGACAAGATTGGTCTCGAGGCGGTTGAGGATGAAATGAGAACCAAGGGCCTGACCGACGGAGCAATCGCCGTGATCGAGCAGATACTAAAGCTTTCCGGTACGACTTCTGAAAAGATTGCAGCCATGCGCTCTCTGATGAACGGAGGATCCGCTTCAGGCCTTGTCTCTGAGACCGGTCTTAAGGGTCTCGACGAGCTCGAGGAACTCTTCGGCCTGATAGATGCAGCCGGTGTCACCAGCCCTGTTGAGATCGACCTGTCCCTGGCCCGCGGCCTCAACTACTACACCGGAGCGATCTTCGAGGTTAAAGCCCTGGATTTCGCTATAGGAAGTATTTGTGGAGGAGGACGTTACGATAATCTTACGGGGATATTCGGCCTTCCCGACATGTCGGGAGTCGGAATCAGTTTCGGTGCCGACCGCATCTACGACGTGCTTAAAGGCCTGGACAAGTTCCCCAAGGACCTGAAGTCCAGTACGACCATTCTTTTTGCTAATATGGGCTCGGAAGAGATGCGCTACATCCTTCCGGTCGCCAAGGCTCTCCGCGAAAGGGGAGTGGCTGTCGAAGTCTATCCTGATTCCACGAAGCTCAAGAAACAATTTGATTATGCCGACCGTAAGAGCATCCCGTTTCTTTCCATCACGGGAGGCAATGAGATCGAGGCCGGTCAGGTGAATGTCAAGAACCTCGTATCAGGGGAGCAGGAGGCTTTTTCGAAGTGTGATATTGACGCGATAGCAGCCTTCCTCGGCAAAGCCTAGGCAAATTTATTTTGCATTTTTCGGAAATATTGCTAACTTTGCAGTCCCAAATAACACCGCGGGGTAGAGCAGTCGGTAGCTCGTCGGGCTCATAACCCGGAGGTCGGAGGTTCGAGTCCTCCCCCCGCTACTAAACAGGACAAGTCGCAAGATTTGTCCTGTTTTTTTATATCTTTGTGTATGAAAAAGATATATCTGTTTATCCTGCTTCTGCTGGCGTTTTCCGCATGTAAGAGTGACGATGAGAAAGCTGTCGGGGCGCTGGCTCGTCGCGTGATGGGACCTCAAGCCCGTGGAATTGCTTTTGAGCAAGTATCGGCCTCCGAAGACTGCTACGAGCTACGCCAGAAAGGAAACAGAATCCTCATCCGGGGGAACAACGCCAATTCCATGGCCGTTGGCCTGAATCGCTATATTCAGGAGTATTGCCTAGCTGATGTGAGCTGGTACCATTACAATCCGGTGGAACTGCCTTCCGTGCTGCCTCCCGTGCCGGAACCGGTGACAGGCAAGGCTGAGATTCCAATCCGCTTTTTCCTGAACTACTGCACACTGGGTTACACCATGCCTTGGTGGCAGTGGGAACAGTGGGAACGCTTCATTGACTGGATGGCCTTGAACGGGGTGAACATGCCTCTGGCTATAACAGGCGAGGAAGCCGTGTGGCAGAAAGTCTGGCGCAAATACGGCCTTACTGACGAACAGATTCGAGCGTTCTTCACAGGACCTGCGCATCTGCCATGGCAGCGAATGTGTAATGTTGACCGCTGGCAGGGACCGCTTCCACAGAGTTGGATAGACGGCCAGGCAGAGCTGCAAAAACGTATTTTGAAACGGGAACGCGAGCTGAACATGAAGCCAGTTTTACCGGCCTTTTCCGGCCACATCCCGCGTGAGCTCGCCGGAGTGGTAGACCAACCACTGGACACCTCCCAGGTGGCCCGCTGGGGGAATTTCTCCCAGGAGCGCCGTTGTACATTCCTAAGTCCCATGGACCCCATGTTCAGCCGCATCCAGAAGGATTTCATGGAGGAGCAGACCCGTATGTACGGCACTTCGCATATCTACGGCTTGGACTCCTTCAACGAGGTTGCTCCTCCTTCATGGGAGCCGGACTCTCTGGCCATGCTGTCCAAGGGCATCTATGAATCCCTCGCTTCAGTAGACCAAGATGCCGTTTGGCTGCAGATGGGCTGGCTGTTCCTGAGCAAAAGCTGGACGCCGGAGCGCGTCAAGGCCTATCTGGGCTCCGTGCCCCTGGGGCGGCTCATCCTTTTGGACTACGAAGGTGACTATGTAGAGATCTGGCGCAAGACGGAGAGGTTCTACGGACACAACTTCATCTGGTGTTACCTGGGCAACTTCGGTGGAATGACCTGCATCGAGGGCGATTATCACCTGAATGCTGAACGGATTGCCGCCACAAGGGCTGAAGGAGGCCCGGGGTTCGTGGGCATAGGCTCCACACTAGAAGGCTTCGGCGTCAACGAACCCATTTACCAAGCGGTGCTGGACCAGGCGTGGAGCAATCGTCGTCCGGTCGAGAGCTATGTAGACAATATCGCCGACCGCCGCCTGGGCCGTCCGGACTCCACTTACCGGGCCTTCTGGCATAAAATCGTGAACCAGGTGAGCATCACTCACACCAGCACCTCCTCCTCAGACATTGTCTGTGCTCATCCCAACCTGGAGGGCATCTGGAACTGGACCACGGAAATCAAGCGGGCCTATGATCCGACTGACCTGGAAGACGCTCTGGCCATACTGGAGACGGTAGAGGGAACTTCTGATGCTTTCCGTTTCGATCTTGCAAACGTCCGTCGGCAGGTGCTGGTGGACAGGGCCCAGCCCGTGCGTGACCGCTTCACCGCCGCCTATTACGCCGGCGACAGGGAGGGTATGACGGCCGCCAGGGATGAATTCCTTTCCATCTGTGACTCACTTGTGGCCGTGCTCAAGACTAGACCGGAGTTCTCTTTGGAAAAATGGATTTCAGCTGCCCGCACCTGGGGCATGACACCTGAGGAAAAAGAATATTTCGAACGGAACGCCCGCACCATCATTACAGTCTGGGGAGACTCCTATTACCTTTCAGACTATGCCAACCGGGACTGGGACGGCCTGGTGGAGACATTCTACAAGCCACGTTGGGAGATGTTCTTCAACGCGGTGCTGGACGCCTTCGATGCAGGAGAACCTTTCATAAACATGCGCTCCCCGAGAAAACGCACCCCGGAGCAGGAAGCCTGCCTGCGAGGCATGGCCTTTGATGGAGCTATCTGGGACTTTGAGTGCCGCTGGGTTGGAATAACGGAATCCAGCGTTCAATGATGGAGATTTGGCAGAATGTTGCTATCTTCACACTGGCAATTTCGTGCAAAGAAGTTACAACCCAATATGAAAAAGTTAGTATTCGCAGTTGTTATCGCCTGCATGACCTTCTTTACATCCTGCGGGGTCTCTAATGTTCGCCATACCGGAGATTACACGGGCGCCATTTACGGCGTATGGGCACTGGAGTCCAAGAATCAAGTTGATTATTCCGGTGTTCATTTCTACCTTTCCTTGAGTGAACCACGCATCGCCCTTGCCAAGAAAGGCAGTTTTACGCAATTTGACCTTAAAGATGTGGATGTTGACGGTTCCCAGTTTTCTTACAGTGCATCCAGGAGGCAGATCAGTTTCACCAAGACGCTTTGGCTCACGCAGGGTCTCCGCTACGAAATGCGCTTGTCAGGGACTTATCAAGTTCTTGAAATGACTCGCAGGAAACTGGTCATCCAGAAAGAATCCATGGGATTCACGACCACCTATTCATTCCGTAGGTATAAATAGCTGATAAATCCAAATGTATGAAGCATAGCCTGAAAGAATGGTTCGTCGTGACCAGGTACTGGTCCTTCCCCGTTTCGACAATGCCTGTCGTCGCCACTTTCGCCTACCTTTTCAGCATGGGGATGTTACCCGGTGGAATAAAGCCGTGGGCAATCCTGCTGCTTTCCTTGTTGGGAGTCGTCCTCCTGCATTCCGCAGGCAATGTCCTTAGCGACTGGGCAGACTATAGAAGCGGCGTCGACAATGAGACTGCGTTTGCCGTTCCCAACCTGGTGTTCCATCGTTTCGAGCCGGAGGAATATCTTCGTTTCAGCATCATCCTCTTTGTTGCTGGAGTCGCTGTTGGCGTTTTGATTACATTCTTAAGCGGTCCAGGGCTCTTGATAGCTGGAGGAGTGGGCGTACTGCTCACGATGTTGTATTCCTTCCTTAAATACCACGCCCTTGGAGACGCTGACATATTCCTTATCTTCGGCGTCTTTACGGTACTGGGTACCACTTATGCCATTACAGGTGCTTATGTGCCTGAGGCGCTGGTGCTTTCCATCCCCATTGGGCTGGTGACCGTCTCGGTACTTCATGCCAACAACACCCTGGATTCGGAAACCGACCGGGCTGCGGGGATCAGGACCTTTGCCATGCTCATCGGCCTTAAGGCTTCTGCCATCCTGTATTGCTGCTATATGGTGATTCCGTTTGTCTATGTGGCAGTGGCTGTGATTGCCGGGTGGCTCCATCCGGCTTCCCTCCTTTGCCTTGGTGCCATTATCCCAGCCTGGAACAACTTCCGTAAGGCCAGTTTGTTCAAAAAGGATGGACTCGAGGCTATGAAAGGACTCGACCAGGCTTCCGCCAAGCTGCAGCTTGTTTTCTCAGGACTGCTTTCCCTTGGCCTTTTCATCGGCGGACTTCTATGAGTACAAAAGCACGGAATCTGGGCATCGCTCTGAGTGCGGCCGCCCTGCTCTGGTTTTACATGTTCAGCCCATGGACGCAGGGATGGCCATCGTTCTGGCTGGTGATGACCTTTTCAGCCCTTACTCTCACGGTGTTGGGCCTGTCTTTCACCACTGACCTGAAATCCTTGTTGCCTATTGAGAAACCTGTTCTTCAACTTTTCGGTGGCATCCTCCTGGCGTTCGCCCTCTGGGGCGTTTTCTGGGTTGGGGACAAACTCTCTGCCCTGATGTTCGATTTCGCCAGGCCTCAGGTGGATAATGTCTACGCCATGAAGGAAGGCTTTCCTGCCTGGTTAATAGCAATCCTGCTGCTATTGCTCATCGGCCCTGCTGAAGAGTTTTTCTGGCGTGGTTACGTCCAGCGCACCTTTTCCAGCCTGCTGGGAGGAAAACATGCGAAGGACTTTGCCTTTCTGCTCACTGCTGTAATCTATGCTCTAGTGCACATCTGGTCCTTCAACTTCATGCTGGTGATGGCTGCCCTTGTTGCCGGTGCGGTGTGGGGCCTTGTCTACAGGATCTGTCCCAAGGCCCTCTGGGCCCTGATAGTGAGCCATGCTCTCTGGGATGTACTGGTTTTCGTCCTTTTGCCTATCTGATGCTGAAAATTGCTATCTTTGTTTCATTGAACAATTTAGCAATTCAAGACATGAAAGCATTGACCGGCATTGCAAGCTTCGTACTTGCAGCTATGATGATCGGAGCATGCGGAGAGAAGAATTCTTCGCAGAAGACAGCCGAATCCGAGAGTTTTGTTTTTCACGACGGATGTCCGCAAGTAGTCGTTGCCCAGGGAACTCTGGAAGGCACCCTGGAATCAGGTTTGAAGATATTCCGTGGAATTCCCTTTGGCGCTCCGCCGGTAGGTGATCTGAGGTGGAAGGCTCCTCAGCCTGTCCAGCCTTGGGAAGGAGTCCGTGAAGCCAAAAAGTTCGGAGACGACCCCATGCAGGGCAACCCCTTCGGAGACATGAACTTCTACGCCGAAAAGAAGAGTGAGGACTGCTTGTACCTGAATATCTGGACTCCGGCAAAGAGCGCTTCTGACGGCCTTCCTTCAGTGATTTATTTCAATGGCGGAGGTCTTTACGCCGGGAGCGGCAGCGAACCCCGTTATGCAGGCGAAAGCATGGCCCGCCATGGAGTTATCTCTATCACTGCTAACTATCGTGAAGGAATATTCGGCTATTTCGCCCATCCCGAACTGACAGCGGAGAGCAGCTATGTCGGATCCGGAAACTGGGGATTCCTGGACCAGGTCGCTGCCATCCAGTGGGTGCATGACAACATTGCCGCCTTCGGCGGAGACCCGAACCAGATAACCATTGTGGGAGAGTCTGCAGGATCGATGTCAGTAAGCGCCCTGGTAGCATCACCTCTGACAAAGGGTTTGTTCGCCCGTGCAATGGCATCAAGCGGTTCTGTGACTGCCGGAACCATACCCACTCAGGAAGAAGCCGATGCTATGGGAGTTGCGAAACTCTCCGAGATGGGCTTGAATTCCATTGCGGAGGCCCGTGCAATGCCTGCAGAAGAACTCCTTGAGAAATCCAACATAAACGGAGTACCAACTTACAATGTAGACAATTACTTCTTCCCCAAGCAACCTTCGGCTATATTCGAAGCCGGAGAACAGCAGAAGGTTCCGCTTCTTGTCGGCCGCAATTCCCAGGAGATGAGTCCGCTCGCCTTCCTTCGCGGCCAGGAAGCGACCCTTGAGAACATCAAGCCTGTCCTAGCATCCGTTTTCGGAGCCGATAATGTTGAGAAAGCCATGGAAATGTACGGTTTCAAGACAGATGCAGACGTCCTGGGCAAGCCCGGAGTGGACCTGGCCTCGGACATGTTCATAGCCTACAGCACATGGAAGTTCGGATACCTCCATGCCATGACTTCAGGGCAGCCGGTTTACCGTTACTATTATTCCAAGCCTCGTCCAAGGATGGTGATGGAGGGAGTAGTCGCAGCCTTGGCAGGCGGTGTGCAGAAAACTGATGTCAATGCCCCCAAGGCGCCCGTCCTTTCCTTCGAAGGAGCGGTGCATTCGGCTGACATTGAATATGCTATGGGTACCCTTCCGACCAATCGCGTGTACGACTGGCAGCCGGAGGACTATGCGGTTTCAGCTCAGTTCATTGCCTACTATGCCAACTTCATCAAGACCGGCAATCCCAACGGCCTGGGCCTGGTGGACTGGCATCCTATCAATGGAATGGATGTCCCGCCCATGCTCATCCTGGATGTTGACTGCAAGGAAGTCTGCGATGCTGACTTCGAGGCCCGCAACAAATGGCTGATGGGCTTCATGCACTGATGTGCATCAAGCGAGGCTTAAATACTTCCGGAGTTGACGATCGGCTGGGCCGGTTCATCTCCGCAGAGAACGACGAGAAGGTTGCTGACCATGGCAGCCTTCTTTTCTTCGTCCAGGTCGACGACACCCTGGTCCTTGAGTTTGTCAAGGGCCATCTTGACCATGCTGACTGCACCGTCAACTATCTTTTCGCGGGCGGCGATGATTGCATCAGCCTGCTGGCGGCGGAGCATGACGGCTGCGATTTCAGGAGCGTAGGCGAGGTAGTTGATCCTGGCCTCTATGACGTGGATTCCGGCCATGGAGAGACGGTCGTTAAGGGTCCTGACGAGTCTCTCGTTGATTTCCTCGGCATTTGAGCGGAGAGTGAGTTCATCCTCTGAATCAGGATTGTCATAGGCATAGCATCCTGCGACCTGACGGAGAGCGGCGTCGCTCTGGACCCTTACGAAGTTCTCGAATGCCTGGGAGAGGGAACGGATCACCCCGCCGCGGGCAGTCGTGGTGATTACGGGGGCAAGTGACTGGCTGTCAATCTCGAACAGGGCCTTGTAGGTGTCTTCGAGTTTCCAGACGAGAACCATTCCGATAAGGACGGGATTTCCGGCCTTGTCGTTGACCTTGATAGGTTCCGGATTCAGGTTGCGGGCACGGAGGCTTACGCTCTTCTTGCTCAGAAGGGGATTGACCCAGTAGAAACCGGTCTTGAAGAAGGTTCCGCTGTACTTTCCGAAGAACACAAGGGCTTTTGCCTCATTGGGCTCCAGTTTGATGAAACCGCTCATGCAGATTGCGAACAGAAGCAGAAGGATGCCAGCGGGAAGGGCATACCATGAATTACCGTCAGCCTTGACGAAAAGGAAGATAGCGCAGGCGAAGATGACCAGTTCCAGGAACAGGGCAAGGAAACCGTTGAGGGTCAAACCCTTGTAGGTAAATTCTTTATTCTCCATGATTATTGATTATTTGTTGATTTTTGCTTTCTTAGTCCATAGGTCAGCCATCCTGCGGTGCCCGGCCGGAGTCGGATGGATGCCGTCCCAGATCCAGTAGGATGGTTCCGGTTCTGATCCCACCAACTTTTCGAACATCCTGTCAAATTGGACGCAGGTAGCCCCAAGCTCTTCGCTCAGTTCCCGGACGATGGAGGCAAGATGCCGGGTCATCTCTGCCCTTTCTTCGTAATCAGGTGATTTCCCGGTGTTTCCTTCGCGGGCAAGGAACGGAGTGCAAAGAATCTGTTTTACGGAAGGGTTCAGTTCCTTTACCTGTAGGAGCAGGTTGCGGTACCTTTCTTTCCATCCGTCGAAGTCAAACGGTTCCATATTCTTGGAACTGAAATAGGAGTGCATGTCATTGACTCCCACGAGGACTGACAGCACGTCCGGCTTCAGGTCCAACACGTCTTCCTGCCAGCGTCCTTCGAGATCAGCGAGCTTGTGACCGCTGAAGCCCCTGTTGAAAAAGGAGTATCCGGACCCTGGATGGCGGCTCTGCCAGTCGGAAGCGATGAGCATGACATAACTGTGGCCGTAGATATGGTTCATGTCCGTGTGGCTTCTTTCCGCGGAAGTAGGTTTGAAATTATACGGACAGCCCCAGTTGCCGTCCGTGATTGAATCACCTATGAAGACGATCCTCTTTCCTGCTGCCGCGGCAGATGAGGCGGGAAGAAGCATGCCAGCCAGCACGAGGGCTGCAAATAACCTGTACATATTCTTAATCATGCTTAAAGATACGATTTTTTTGTATATTGGCCCTTCGAATTTAACAACATGCCCTCAAAGAAAGTACTTTACCACCTTCTAGCCCTCGCCGTCGTAGCTGTCTGGGGTGTTACCTTTGTGTGCACGAAGACATTGATTTCTGCCGGGATGCATCCGGCTGCGATCTTCGCCGTCCGTTTCAGCATGGCCTATCTGGGGATATGGCTCCTGTGCCTTACCGGCAAAGATAAGGTCCGGATATTCAGCAACAGCTGGAAAGATGAATTTATGTTCCTTTTCCTTGGCATCACCGGTGGATCATTCTATTTCTTGACAGAGAACACCGCCTTGGCGTATACCCAGGCCGGGAATGTGGCCTTTTTGGTCTGCGTTGCCCCTGTCTTCACTGCCATATTCACTCTTATAGGAAGGAAGGTGCTAAGAGGCCGTTTTGCCGATGGGCTGGAGAACGTGAAACTAGGACTGCCCCTTGTTGCGGGGACCATTCTTGCCCTTGCCGGAATGGCCATCGTCATCTTTGACGGTTCCAGGATGGAAATCTCCTTGAAAGGGGACCTCCTTTCTATCGGAGCAGCTCTTTGCTGGGCCCTATACAGCATGTTCATGGGACAGATGACCAAGGATTATGGAGCCGTGTTTGCCACCAGGAAGGTCTTCTTCTATGGCCTGCTGACGATTATCCCATTCCTTGGGAACTGCACGTCTTCCTTCGCACCTGAGATCCTTGGACAGAGTGAAGTCTACCTCAATCTCCTGTTCCTCGGTCTCGTGGCTTCACTTGCTTGCTTCATTGTGTGGAACCTCGTCATGGCCAGGCTCGGGAACGTAACCTCCACCAATTATGTCTACCTCAATCCTGTCTTTACCCTTATAACGGCAGCACTCATCCTCGGGGAGAGAATGAGTGCCATGTCGATCGCCGGCTCAGCGATTATCCTTGCAGGAGTGATCATTGCCGGCCGAAGCAGTTCCTAGGGCTTATTTCTCGCCCGTAGCGTCTGAAACTATCTGGTAATCATTTGTCAGGATCGTGTCGAAGCCCATTTCAAAGAAATGCCTGGCCTCCTGGGGATCGTCAGCCCAGAAGATGTTGCATCTCAGTCCGTTGTCCTTCGCCTTCTTCAGGATTTCTTCCAGGTTTGAGTAACCTTGGTACTTGGTTGTCTTTCCAAGCTGTATGATCTTGCAACCATACTTCAGGGCATCATCCACGATATCCGCGCCATTCCAATAGAGCATGCAACGAGGGATTCCCGGAGCCAACTTTGCAAGTTGCTCATGCAGGACATGGTCACCTGTAGCGAAGTAGACATGTTTGTCAGCATCATAAACGTGTATGAGATCCACCACTTTCTTGAGGCAGGCCTCGTCCCAACCTTGTCCATAGATGGACTTCATATGGATGTTCATGATCGTGTGGCAGGACAGTTTCTTGAGGATGTCCTCGAAACGGAGAATGTGAAGCCCTTTGAAATGCTCGGAAGTCTTTGATCCGAAATCGTACTTCATCAGCTCGTCGTAGGTCTTCTCATAGACCTTTCCGGTACCATCCGAAACCCTGTCAAGGGTGGCATCATGGATTGACACTATCTCTCCATCCTTTGTCCACCAGAGATCGAATTCGACTTCGGAGGCTCCCAGGGCTACTGCTGCTCCAAGTGCAGCAAGGGAGTTCTCCGGCGCGACTGCCGAGAATCCGCGGTGGGCACAGAGCCTCTTGGCGGGAGCCTCGTCCAAAGGTGTCACGATAGCGCTTCCTCCGGGACGGTATTTCCAGGGGCGGCGACCGATTTCGATATATTCAGAATGGAGGGAAGGGGGATTGCCGTAACCTGCCGGCTTGAGGTACTTGGCCTTGGGGTCGAAGGTGGCATCCAGGCTGGCTACCTCTGACCTGAGGGTGCCGAGGATCTCTCCGGTAGGGGCCACGATGCATGAGCATCCGCCGAGTTCTGAATCAAGACCCATGGACACGGAAGCCCTTACAAGGTAGGCCCCGGTGTTGTAGGCGCAGAAGGTGTTGATTATGTCGAGCGCCCTGAAGGTGTCGCTCCTCTGGTGTGAGCTGCCGATGATGACGTCCGGCTTCCACCTTGCGATGTTCGAGAAATTCTCGTAGAAATAAAAGTCGTAGCAGGTCAGGAAGGCATACCTTACTCCTTCTATGTCAAGAATATACGGCTGGGTCCACTCTTCGGTGTAACTTTTGTCGAGCTTGTCCCACTCACCCCTGGTAAGGTGCTCCTTGTAGTACTTGCCGATTATCTCGCCCTGCCTGTTGAAGACGAAGATCGTGTTGCGCGGGACCTCAAGGGAGAGATCTATCGCTCCTGCGAAAACAAGGGTGCTGCAGCGCCTTGCAGTTTCGGCGCATGTCTCAAGCAGGATTGGGCCGTTCTTGCGGGCGGTGTTCAGGAACTCTTCCCTGGATAAGGTTTTGCCTGGTACCTCGCTGAATTCAGGAAGGACTACGATATCCAGACTCTCATCGCATTTCTTGAGTTCATTGATGGTCCACTCGAAATAAGCGTCCATATCCTTGCCGTCCACAGAAAATGGCTGCTGAATAACTCTGGCTTTCATCGGAGCGGCTCCTGCTGGGATGTAGGCCGCAAGGACCAAAGTGGCTAATGAAAGGAGGAACTTCTTCATATTCATTGGTTTTTATTGTTTGTCTTTCTTGAATATCTTGTCTATGATGATAGCGATCGCTCCGTCTCCGGTAACATTGCATCCAGGACCGTAGCCGTCGAGTGCCAGGTAGAGGGTCATTACGAGGGCTGTCTGGTCCGGAGAGAATCCCATTATGGATTCCAGGAGTCCGACGGAGGCCATCAGTACTCCTCCCATGACTCCGGGAGCCGCAACGGCCGCTATGCCCTGTACAAGCACGAAGTTGGCGTAGACGGCGAAAGGCAGCGGAGTACCGGTAAGGTAGGCCACCGCAATCGAAGATACGGCTAGTTTGATTGTGGATCCGCACATGTGTACCGTCGAGCAAAGGGGAATTGTGAAATCGACGATGTCGTCGCTGATCCCGTTCTTCTTGGTACAGGCCGAAGTCATTGGAATGGCTGCTGAGGATGAGCAGATCGAAAAGGCAGTCAGGTAAGCAGGAACCATGTTCCATAGGCACTTGAGAGGGTTCTTTCCGGCTATCGCTCCTGCGACGCAGTACTGGAGTATCAAGTAGATGATGGTAAGTACTATTCCAGTGAGGATAATCTTGAAACCTGAACCGAGCACAACATCGATCACCCCGCGGGCTCCCATTTCACAGATCATCGTGAAGATGTACCAGGGAAGCATCGGAATGATGACTTTTTCGATCGTCAGCCTGACTATCGCTCCGAAGTCGTCGAAGGCCTTCTTGAGGGGAGATGAGCCGGTCACGATGATTCCTATTCCTATCATGAATGAAAGGAGCAGAGCTGTCATGATGTCGCAGACAGGTGGAATCTTCAGGTCGATATAGGGCTGGAATTCCTTGGCTGATAGGGTGTCTGAAGAGAGTTCACCGGCATTGAGGTACAGTGGCATCACATTGGACGAGCACAGATGTGCGAAAAACCCTGAACAGATCGTGGAGAGGTAGGCTATACCGATCACGACCAGCAGCATTTTTCCGGCATTCTTCCCGACATTGGCGATAGCCGGAGTCACGAGTCCCAGGATCAGGAGAGGGATCATGAACTTGAGAATCTGAGCGAAAAGGACATTGAATGTCTTTAGGACACGCACCAAGGGATCAGGGGCGATGAGTCCCAGCAGGGCGCCGCAGACTATCGCGATCAGGACCTTGACGAAAAGACCGATCTTGATTTTTTTCATTCGTGGAATCAATTATGCATTATCAAAGATAAGCAAATTCAGCGGATTTCTTATTTTTGTAATGAATATGCATGGAGAGATAGTAATTTTCGACTTGGACGGCACCCTTATCGACACGATAGGAGATCTTGCGGCGGCTGTTGAACACGCCTTGTCCGTAATGGGTTTTCCTGGGCATGGTTTGGATGAGTACCGTAAGATGGTAGGGCACGGAATCCGAAATCTTGTCACCAGGGCCCTGCCAGTAGGAACAACCGAGGAGACTATCGATATGACCCTTCGTAGTTTCGTGGATTATTACACTACACATATCGATGTCCTATCCAGGCCATATCCTGGGATTCATGAGCTTCTACGTTCCCTTTCAGCGTCAGGAGTGAAACTGGCCGTGGCTTCCAACAAGTTCCAGGAGGGGACGCAGATGCTGATAGACCGCTTTTTTCAGGACATCCCCTTCGTCAAGATACTAGGCAATGCGCCTGGTCTTCCGCTGAAACCGGATGCTTCGGTTGTCCGCCTTGCGATGGAGGCGGCCGCTGCATCACGTGCCGTCATGGTGGGCGATTCAGCGACAGACATCAGGACTGCCCATAACGCAGGTATTCCAGCTATAGCAGTTACCTGGGGTTTCCGTCCGAGGGAGGACTTCGGAGAGGCTGAGGCCATAGCGGATTCCGTGAGCCAGCTTGCGGAGTTTATCAAAGAGAATATCCTAAAATGACATTATAACAGATAATCCAATGAAAAAGATCATCATTGCAGCCATTGCAGCGCTCTTCTGCGCAGCCACCCTTTCCGCCCAGGACCTTCCGGACAATGATTGGGCTCAGTTCAAACGTTATTCAAAGGCCAATTCAGAGGTTACTGCCAAGCCCCTTGCCGTACTGATGGGAGATTCCATCACGGACGGCTGGTACAGCAACGACCCTGACTTCTTCAAGGCCAACAACCTCCTCGGACGTGGCATCAGCGGCCAGGTCACATCCCACATGCTGACCCGTTTCCGCAGGGACGTCGTAGACCATCATCCCAAGTATGTCGTCATCCTTGCCGGAATCAATGACATTGCCAGGAACAATGGCTACATCTCCCTCGAGAACACCTTCGGCAACATAGTCTCCATGTGCGAGATAGCCAAGGCCAACAAGATCAAGCCGGTGCTCTGCACCCTCGTCCCTTCTGCCTACATCCGCTGGCGTCCGGCCATCAAGGACACAAAGGAGCAGGTCGCTGCCTTGAACGCAATGATCAAGGAATATGCAAAGGCACACCACTACAAGGTGGTGGACTATGCAACCGTCCTCGCTGATGAGAAGGGCGAGACCAGGTCAGACCTGTCCAAGGATTCAGTGCATCCCAACCTTGAGGGTTACAAGATCATGGAAGAGGCCCTCATGAAGGTCATCCGTTAGTAACCGGGATTCTGGGACAGTTTCGGATTGAGGTCGAGGACATCTGCCGGAATCGGGAAGACGGTCGTGAATCCGTTTGATTCTCCAGGAACGGCCGGCCTCGATGACCAGGATCTCGTAAATGCCTCGAAGCGGACAAGGTCCTGCCTTCTGAGGCCCTCCCAGGCAAATTCCACCATCCTTTCACGGAGCACATCGTCAAGGGTAGCCGCACTATCAAGTGCGGCTGCTCCTGTTCTTGTACGGACCTCATTCAAGTCGGAGGTGCCGTCCAAACCGAGCCGGATAAGGGCTTCAGCTTTCATGAGGAGGACATCTGCATAGCGGAACAGCACGATGTCATTTCCGATCAGCTTTCCGTCTTTCATTCCGTTGGGATCGATCTCGTATTTCCTCATCCTGGCTCCGGAAAGTTTCTCGTCGGCTGTTCCGGTAACATCCAGTTCTACTGAAAGAGGTTTGTAGACGATGGGTTCTCCGGACGATGAAAGGACCTTGGCTCCATTCAAGTCCAATGCCTGCCCTCCCCAGTAATTGAAGTCGAAGCGCGGATCCTGTCCGGGGGTTCCGAAACCGTTGGCTTCCAGGACTTCCAGAGTGGCTGAGGCTCCGTTTTCACCGCTCATCCCGCAGGCGGCGGCGTGGTCGTAGTGGAGGGAGCGGAAGAGGTACTGGAACTGGGAGGAGTATTCTTGCTTGTCCATCGGGATGGTCAGGATGTTCTCGACCGAATTCTCGTTGAAGACCGAGAAATTGGCGGAATAGTCCGTTTCAAGGTGATATATGCCGTAGAGGGAGTCGCACCAGTCTATGGCTTCTCTTAGATAATTCTCGCACCCGGGCCTGGTTCCGTCTGTCCAGTCATCGTCCGTGAAGACTTCTGCGTTGAGGCAAAGCTTTGCCAGCAGGAAATGGGTCACAGGCCTGGTGATACGTCCGTAGTACTTGCCTTTCAGGTTGCTCCTGCCTTCGTACAGCAGGGGAGCGGTCTCTTCCAGCTCTTTCTTTACGAAATGGAAGACCTCGCTCCTTTCGGACTGGGCTACATCCGCCATGGCCATCGAAGCCGAGGTCACCAGCGGCACCCTCCCGAACAGATCGCACAGGTAGTAATAGTACATCGCCCTGATAGCCCTGGCTTCTGCGCACCAGGAGGAATATTCATCATCTGAGATCAGGTTCTTGTTCTCCGAAAGGGTCTCGAGGGCCTGGTTTGCGCTGACAATCACCTTGTAGAGGTAGTTCCAGGCATTCTTGAGCGGGGCTTCTCCGGTTTCCCATGTGTGGAGATAGAGCCTTTGCCAGAGGCCTCCGTCGTACCAGTCGCCGCCCCTCGTCGGGATGATGGCTTCATCGGTAGTGAACGTGCACAGGTCATATATTCCCCGGTAGGTACCCATCAGGCCTTCGCCGTCGGTGTCGGAGCCGAAGAGGGAGTAGAGATTGCCCAAGGTGGTGAGGTAGAGCGAATTGGCATCGGTGACTATCTCCTCGCTCGGTTTCTGGTCGCGGGGGTCTTCTTCAAGGAAGGAGCAGGCCGCGGCAATCATCATCATGAATGGAAGTACAATCTTTTTCATAGCCGTCAGAATTGAATGCTCAAACCAAGGGTGTAGGACCGGTAGACCGGGAAGGAGACCTTGTCGTCAAGGCCGAAGGTAGAGTTGACCACCGAAGAGTTGATCATCGGAGTTAGACCCGAATAACCGGTGATGGTGGCCAGGTTGTTGACGGATGCGCTGACCCTGAAATTCCTGAATATGTTGGAGCGAAGGGGGACGTTCCATCCCAGGGTAAGGTAGTCGAAGTTGAGATAGTCTCCCTTCTCGAGCCAATAGTCGGTGACCGTCTGGTCCTTGATTCCCTTGGCTGGAGCTTCCGAGAACACGTTGTAGTAGGGGAGGGAACCCAGGTTCATGTAGGTCAGGGCCGTGCCATTGAATATCTTGTGGCCGAAGGCTCCGTTCATCTGGACGGAGATGTCGAAATCCTTCCAGCGGAAACTCACGTTGGAGCCGAGAGTCGCCTTTGGAGTTGCCTGTCCAGCAATCCTGTTTTCTTGTCCGTCTGCCATCTCATAGTACAGGGAACCGTCCTCGGCCCTGGCAAGCCCGGTGCAGTGAGGCAGGAAGAAGACACCGAGTGGCTGTCCGACAATCTGGTGGACGATGTCGTTGTGTCCGCCGTGGAAGCCTGCTCCATTGAGGGAATTCAGCCCTGCGATGTCCGGAGCGGTGAGATATTCACCCTTGTACCAGCCGCTCAGGGAGACCAGCTTGTTGCGCTGGAACGAGAGGTTCAGGTTGATGTTCAGCTCCATGTCCTTGTTATGAAGAGGAGTTCCTCCAAGACCGAATTCTGCTCCGGCGTTCGACATCCTTCCCAGGTTGGCCATCAGGCGGTTGTAGGCGAAGGGCGGGACGCTGACTTCATATTCGTAGAGCATGTCCCTCGTGAGAGAAGAATAGACTTCCGCCGTGAAGACGAGCCGGTTGTCAAAGAAGCCGGACTGCATTCCGAAGTTCCCTGAAGAACGGACTTCCCACTTCAGGTCGGGATTGGAGTTCCTGACTATTCCGAAAGAAGTGGTGGGCGTTCCGTTCATGTTGACGATCCCGGTAGGCCTCAGGAGGGCTTGGGAGTTGTAGGCCCCAAGGGCTCCCTGGTTTCCTGAAAGGCCGTAGCCGATTGTGAATTTGAGGTTGCTGAGCCATCCCAGGCTGCTCAGGAAGGGTTCCTTGATGGCCACCCAGGAGAAAGAAGCAGAGGGGAAATAGCCCCAGCGGTTGTTGGGACCGAATTTGGAAGATGCGTCGGCGCGCAGCGATAGTGCGAGCAGGTACTTCTCTGAATAGGAATAACTGGCTCCTCCCATGAATGAGAGCAGATCCACGTTTTCGTAGAATGAGGCCGTGCCGTCCCAAGGGCGAAGTGCACCAGCCTGGATGGCATCATAGCCGAAGGTGTTCGTCTTGAAATCCGTTGTCGTGACAAAGGAACCGTCCGAGATGGTCTGAAGGGCTTCGGTCAGGGCTGAAAGCTCTACCCTGTGAGGTCCAACTTCGATGGTGTACTTGAGGTTGAGGTTCCCCAGGAAGTCCTGCGACCGGCTATGGCCCCTGTAGGCCTCTCCATGTGACCAGATGATGGTAGGGAAGAAGTGGGCGTCTTCGGTGACGTTGTAGGAATAGGATCCGAAGGCGCTTAGTTCCAAGTTCTTGAGCAGATGCATCCTGGCCTGGAGATGGGCGTTGAAGTGGGCGTTGTCGCTGTCGTATTTCTTCTCAAGCAGGGAAGACGGATTGTTGATCTGGCTGGCCTCCGGAATCTGCGAGTAGCTTCCGTCCGCCTCTTTGCCTATCGGGAAGGTGGGATTGAAGGCTGCGGAGGAATAGAACAGGTGCTGGATGTCGTGAAGGTCGGAAGATTTCTTCAGGGATCCGAAGACTCCCAGGTCGAAGTCCAGGAGGCCGTTGAAGGCACCCTGGTTGATGTCCAGCTTGGCCGTGTAGGTCCGGTACCTGTTGGTGCGGATGACTGTCCTGTGGTCCAGGACTCCGAAAGAAGCGCGGTACCGGCTTTCATCGGTACCTCCGCCGAAGGAGATGTGGTGGTTGTTGACAGTACCGGTGCGGATGATCGATCCAGGCATGTAGGAATCGTAGCCCTTGTCGATGAAACTGTAGCCGTTGGAGCGGTTGTAGGTCCTGAATCCGTCTGCGGAAAGCATGTCGAGGTTCTTGAAGACCGACTCCACCCCGCTTAGTCCGTCGTAGCTGAGGCTGAAGGCGCCGCCCTTACCCTTACGGGTCTCGACCTTAATGACTCCGGAGGCTCCTCTCGAACCGTAGCTGGCGGTTTCAGAGGCATCCTTCAGGACCGTGAAACTCTCGATGTCGCCGGGGTAGAGGGTGCCAAGGGTCGCAATGTCGGAGGCCACTCCGTCGATTATCACCAAAGGGTCGTTACCTCCTGTCAGTGAAGTGGTTCCGCGTACTCGTACGGCATCCAGCATGGCAGCCCTGTTGGCTCCGGAGGAGATTACCACGCCGGCTGACTGCCCGTTCAGGGCGTCGAGTCCTCCGGTGACGAGTCCTTTGTTCATCCTGTCCCTCGTGACGGTGTGGGCGCCGGTGACCGTAGTGTCGGTCTGTGCAAGGGCGTTTATGCTGAATGCGACGGCGAAGAGGAACGTCAGAATTGTTTTATTCCAGTTCTTCATCATCGTCGAGTCCGTATTGCATTGCGATGTCGATCTTGTCCCAAGCGTCCTCCATCTCGCGGCGCTGTTTTTTTGTGGGGCGTCCCGTTCCTCGGTCCCTCTTCAGGAAGAAGGTTTCGACAGGGGCGCGCATCTTGTCCAGTTCCGACTGGGGGGTGAGGTTCTCGGCGAATTCCGGGACCAGTTTGGCTCCCATCCGGTGCTCAGGTACCTGCTTGAGCCTATAGGTGAATTGGATGATGCCTTTATGGACACTGATTGTCTCTCCAACTTTGACGGGTCTGGAGGGCTTGGCATTGACGCCTCCGATCTTCACTTTCCCGCCTTTGCAGGCGTCGGTGGCTTCGGTCCTGGTTTTGAATACCCGCAGGGCCCAGAGGACTTTGTCTATTCTTTCGGAATCGGCCATATTACTTAATTCCATTGTCTTACATGAGGATCTGGAGTGTCGTCGGCAGGCTTGCCGTCGGTGTAGGAGTCGGTCAGGGTCCGCCCCTCGACAGTCGCTTCAAGGAGCACGGTCTTGTCTGCCGCAGGGAACAGCATGAAGTCGTTCACTTCGGATGGGACGAGGATGCTTGCACCGGCTTTGAGAGGATAGTTCTCGTAGCCGCCGGATTCAGTCGGGGTCTGTACGAAGGCTTCTCCGCTGATGCAGTGGTAGATTGCGAAACTTCCGGGCTGGTCGCTGAATATGTGAAGGGGATTCTCCAGATCGAACTTTGTAACCTTGAATTCATCACACTCCGCCAGCTTACATCCCTTTCCACTGTCTTCCGACGGCATTGACCCCTCGGCAACCGTGGCCACCCTCGGCCACGTAAGAGGGGGGACCGCCGACGTAGTCGGTGGTGGGGTCCGCGAAGCGGACGTTGAACGAGGGGTCAATGCCGCTGGAGAGACGAAGCGGTGGAAGTCGATGAGGTCGAAGGCCTCTTCGAGTTCGGTTTCGAGGTTGAACGACAGCTCCGAACACTCGGAGATCTCGACGATCGTCAGCCCCGGACCGGCAGCGTAGACCGTCCCCGGCTTGATGACAAAGCTATCCCCGACCTTCGGATGGATCACATTCAGGATCTCTTCAGCCGTGCCCTCCTGGCACCTCCTGTAAAACTCTCCGGCATCCACATCCCTGTTCAGTCCGAGGAACAAGGATGCATCTTCAGAAGCCTCCTTGACGAACCAGAACGCCGTTTTCCCGAACGAATCGTATCTCTCTTCCGCGACATCATCCGCAGCATTGATCTGCAGCGGCTGCCTGCCTGAAGTCTTCATCACTTTGACAAGTATGGGGAACTGAAGCCCGTAGAATTCAAAGGCATCGTCCCCGACCACTCTCTCCAGGAAAGTCCCCATCAGCTCGCTTAGGTTGTTGCCTCCAAGCCAACCGTCGTACACCATCGAGTCGATCGCCCCAAGATCTGCGATCTGGTAACAGACCTGTCCCCAAGGCATCTCCGCCTCCTTCTCCACGAACCTCATCGGGTACAGTTTTTTTGAAGTTTCTTCCATGTGATTATTATGTCTCAATTATCAAATATACAAAAACAATTTGTCAATCCACTTCGTCGGAGGGGACGTACCAGATGGCTGTGGAGACGTCCTCGTAGCCGAGGCGGCGGTAGATTGCGGCGTACCTTGCGACCTGCTTCCTGTAGTGGGGGTTATGCTCACCGAACTTGTAGTCTATGACCGTGACCTTCCCGTCCCGGATCACCACGCGGTCCGGACGCCATTCCCTGCCGTCGGTGTCGAACAGTGAGGTCTCGTTGAGAATTGCCGTCCCGCTCACCGGGAACCACTCCGAACGGGAAGATATTCTTTCAGAAAGCAGCCTTAGCACATCGTCTTTACGTTCAGGCTCAAGTTCTCCGTCCCTGACCGCCTGAAGCACGGCCGGTTCAAGATCGGAAGGCACCCTCACCCTCGACAGGATGTCGTGGAGGACGGTGCCGTTGTGTCTTGCCTCCGCCCTTGCCATTCCTTCCGCGGTAAAGAAATCGGCCGCATCTGTGGAGACCCTGAGCCTTCCCCTTTCAGTACCTTCTTCGCCCTCCGGATTCAAGGGGAAGGAGGGGAATCCAGGTTCTATCCCTGTGATGTCCTCTTCCTTCCTTTCCAGGCGGCTGAAATCGTACATCGAGCCTTTCCTGAACATTACTTCTTCATCATTATCACTCTCCTCGGAGAAACCTTCCGAGGCTCCGAACCCTTCAAGGTAACCCCGCAACAGTCCGGCGAAGCTGCCTTCCGGCTTGGAGTCTATGTCGGAGATTATCGTCATCCCCTTGGATGCCCTGGTCAGGGCGACATAGTAGGTGTTGATGTTGTCGATGTACTGGAGCAGCAACTCCTGCCTGTAGTCCTTCTCGAACAAGGTGCTGGCGCTTCCCGATGACAGGGTCACGTCGAAGGCGGTGTTGCCGATGTCCTGGAGGGGTGTCCCATCCACCGACGGCACCGTCCATGAAGAATGGGCCTTGAAGAGTGTGACCTTTTCTGAATATGGGAATATGACATAAGGGAACTCCAATCCCTTGGCCTTGTGGATAGTCATGACCCGCACGGCATTCACGTCGGAGGGCGAACTCACCTTTGGATCGGCTTCGTCCCAGGCCTTCAGGAAGGCGTCCAGGGAGTTGCCGTTCGAGACCACGTGGTCCTGCACGTAATCCATGAAAGACTGGATGTAGAGAGTCTCGTCCTTCATGATTTCGGGATCCTCATTCTTCTGAAGGAGTCTCAGGAGCTGTTCACACAGGTCTGGAAGCGAGTGGAAAGATATCTTTCCGGCCTCAAGACCGGCCCTTGTAGCAAGATAGGAACCTATGGTGTCATCAGGATTCTTGACTGACGAGATGAGGGAGACGAGTTTCCTGACCATGAAGGAGGACTTCAGGTGCAGGGAGTCGTCTGAAATTACGTCTATTCCTTTATCCATCAGGAAGCCGGCGACTTCGGAGCCCTCCTGGTTGTTGCGCACCAGGACGGTTATGTCTCGGGGTTTGGCTCCCGAGACCAGGACTTTGCAGATGGTGTCCATAATGCAGTCATTCTGCCTGTCCTGGGGGCAGAAGACCGCCTCCACGAGCCCTTCAGCAGGGTCACCGGTCATCACTTCCTGTCCCTCGGCGTTATCTCCCTCGTAGATTGAAGACACTGAGATCGAGGCATCCTGACCATAGATCCTGTCCAACTCTGCAGCGGCATACCTGAAGAAAGAGTTGTTGAACTCGACGATATTCCTAAGGCTTCTCCAGTTGCCTTCCAGGCTTTCATTGACAGCTCCGGGGAATTCTTCTGCGACATCCTTTGCCATCAACTTCCAGTCGGACCCTCTCCAGCGGTAGATGCTCTGCTTCACATCGCCGACGAGAAGATTCTCGTTTCCGGAGGCATCGCTGTTCGAAATGAGAGGCTTGAAATTCTCCCACTGAACCTTGGAAGTGTCTTGGAACTCATCGAGGAGGAAATGCTCGAATCGTACACCGAGCTTTTCGTAGATGAACGGAGCGTCGGAACCGTCAATAATCCCTTTCAAGATCTGATTGGAGTCGTCGAGGCTCAGTACGTTCTTCTCTTTCAAGAGATTCCGGAATTCCTTTGAGAGTTCGGAAGCGATCCCCAGGTCGTTGGTCTGGCCGAGCAGTATCCTTGCGGTGTTGTAGGTCTTCAGACCTTTGTCATATTTTTCAACCAGAGTGGCTGCCGGAGGGAGGAGCGTGCTTTCAAGACCGGCGTACCTGGCCTGATCTGCCTTTTTGAACCAGGTGCTGAAGTCTCCGGCCTTTGTCCGGAAGGCGGGCGTCAGCACCGGCAATGCCGAGCGGGAGTCAAAGACCGCGAATTTGTCCAGTACCGAGGACATGAATCCCCTGGAGGTTTCGGCAGGGGAGACTCCGGCCTGTGCGAAAGCATCTGAGACTGCTGTGGCAGCCGCTTTCACTTCCTTGACGTAGGAATTAATGACCTCCCTGAACCTGGATTTCATTTTGGCCAGGTTTTCCTTTGAATATGCTTTTTCTTCATCGATTCCGTATTCTTCCACAACGGCCCGGTGCTCGTCGGACTTGAGACGCTTTGCCATTTCTGACAGGCTACCTTCCAGGTTGAACCTGTGTCCTTGCTCCAGCTGGTCCATCATGCTGTCGCTGAGCCATCCTAGAAGAGCCTTGTTATCCTCCGTAAGCGAATCCAGGATCCTGTCCACGCTCTCGCTGACGAGTGAGTTCTTGTCCAGCTCGACCTGATAGGAGGCGAACTGACCGATCTCCTTGGAGAATGCCTTGAGCGTCTGCTGGAAGAAGCGGTCTATGGTGCTTACCGCGAATGCGCTGTAGTCGTGGAGGATGTTGAAAAGCACATCTTCAGCTTTCTTTTGCAAAGCTGCCTCTGATGGGAACAATGAAGGAACGAAGTCCTTGGTGTACTGGGATTTGCCTGGATCGGTGGAAAGCCTGTGAAGCTCCTTCAGGATCCTGCTCTTCATTTCGTCGGTCGCCTTGTTGGTGAAAGTCACGGCAAGGATGTGCCTGTAGGCAGTGGGATCCTCGTTCTGCAGGAGGAGTCTTATGTAAGTCCTGGCCAGGTTGAAGGTCTTTCCTGAACCGGCTGATGCCTTGAGTATCTTTATCATAGCTATTGCCTCCCGCAAATCATCTTGAAATCACACCAGGAACAGGTCTTTGAGTCTTCGGTTCTCCGCCATCCGACCTCGGGATCCCTTATCTCTGAGAGAAGACCGTGAAGGCGCTCTTCCACCTCTTCGTTGAACTTCAGGCTCATGGGGACGTTACGGACCTCTTCAGTGAAGAATTTGGCCGGTTGGTAGACTGAATTGACGAGAACCTTGCCCTTGAACTCAGGGTTGGATGCAGCAAGGTAGTCATAGAGGAAAAGCTGGAAAGCGATCTTGGGACGTTTCTGGTTGTCGTCCCCGAACAGGGCTTCCGCGACCCTCTCGGCATTCCCATCGTTTATGTCCACGTCGTCCGCCTCGACCCGACCGGTCTTGTAGTCGACGATCCTGACTTCTCCAGGCAGGAAACTGTCCATCCTGTCGACATAGCCGACGAAGTTGAAGCCGTCGATCTTCATTTCGAACTTATTCTCAAGCCCTATCACTTCGAAGGAGGACATTCCTAGCTTCTCCATAAGTTCCTTGTCCCTTTGTAGAGTCTTCATCACGTACTGGACGATCACGTTCTCCAGGACCAGATTCCTCCCGCTCACTTCGAGGGTATGTAGCTGCTTGAGGATCAGGCTCCTGACCCTCTTCTTGATGTCGGACTTCCGCTTCATCCAGGAAAGGATATATTCCTTTGTGATCTCTTTCAGGGCCCCGGGGAACGCAGCATTCACCTTCCTGTCACCCATGTCGTAGTCAGGATCCATAGCTCCTTCGCCCATGTAGAGGGCCTGCATCGTCGAATGATAGACGTCACCGAGCATGCCGGAGTCGAGGTCTTCCGCGACCTCGCTCTCCTCCGTCAGACAGGCTATCTTGGAGAAATAGAACTTCGCCGGGCAGTCCAGATAATTCTTCAGGGAAGAGGCGGACAGGGTGACACCGGATAGTTTTTCGATGTCCTCCTCTGTCTTCTGAATCTGCGAGCCGTCCTCGTGGAGGCGGGCTTCCGCCCTGACGAAACTGCGCTTGAGAGGCAGGTTGTAGTGGTACTCGAGCTGCTTTATGAAGCGGCTTTCCTCTCCGTTCTTGAGACCTTCGGTCCTGGAGTCATAGACAAGTGTGACGGTCTCCGCCCTTTGGATCATGCGGTAGAAATAATAGGCCCAGATCGCGTCCTGAAACTCGTATGTAGGCAGGCCGAAACCTTTTCTCAACTCCGGAGGAATGAATGAGGAACTGACGCTCCGTCTTGGGAACATGCCTTCGTTGCAGGAAAGGATGACCAGATGCCGGAAATCCAGGGCCCTGGTTTCGAGAGGTCCCATGATCTGGAGCCCCTTGAGAGGCTCACCGTTGAATGGTACGGAGATGGGGCTGAGGATCTGGTCCAGGAGCCTGGCAAAAGTCTGTGGGAGGATCTCCAAATCCTTGCAGGCAAGGAGGTTGATCGCTGAATATGCCTTCCTGGCGAATTCCAGTTCGACCATCATGTCCGGATCTTCCGCCAGCATGGGCGAGATCCCCAGGATCAGGGACTTGTGATACTCTCCGAAGGCCCTTGCCTGTTCCTTGGAGGTGGATTTGGGATCGGTCACGACCGGCCTGAAGATCAGGTCGAACACGGGCAGGCCGTTCAGCTTTTCCTGGGGAATATAGTATTCTGCTTCCTTCTTGATCGAATCGACCCTTTCCCTGGAAGCTTCGTCATCTTTTGTAATTTTCCTGAAAAGTCCGGATGAGAACAGGGCCCAGACCTGGTTGTGGTAGAAGTACCACTTGCCGTCTTTCTGCCTCAGGTGCATCTGCATGGCGGAGGCCAGGGTCATGAAATCGAAATATGCGCTGCCTCGCATGGGGCTGCCCATCGTGACGTTTATGTCCTTGATTTCGGGCGGTATGGAGTTCAGCACCGGGATAAGCAGGCTTTCGTCCGGCAGGACGATGGCATAGTCTTCATCCTTGACGATAGATGGGATGAGTTTTGCCTGTCCTACAGACGAAGGCACGCTTATCACCTCCACTTCCGGCAGCGGCAGTCCTTCTTCGTCGATGTGGAAGGCCTGGCCGAACTCCTCAAGATTCCTGGTCATGAACAGGGAGGCATTGTTGCGCCTGTCCCTTATCATTTTGCTGGAAAAGTCCCAGCAGAATGCCCCCAGGCCTGCGTCCCGAAGCTTCTTCATCAAGGTCTTCTCGCATTCGTTCAGGGCATTGAGACCCACGAACACATATTCACTGACATCTCCGAAAGAGGCGGAGAGGACGTCCGCAACAGGCTCCTTCCTGAGCCTTTCGGCAAGGCTCCGGTAGGTCATGCCCTCGTAAGACATGCCCTTTGAGGCGAGTTTGTCCCTGAAATTGTTGTACAACGGCAGCAGGATATTCCAGATCTGAAGGAACCGCTCCTTCACATTTGGATTGTCTGAATCGAGGTTCACCGTAAGGCGGCCCGAATCCCTGAAGTGCTTCACGAAGCGGTCTATCGCCTCCTTCTGCCCTGGGGTGAGGTAGGAATATGTGTCCTGTATCTCCTTGTATTCCTTGATGTTGGTGTAAAGCTGCGAAGGGTCTGCGAGGTACTTGTCCACATCGTCGAAGTCTCCCAGGATCACATCGCCCCAGAAGATGAACTCATCCAGTGGTTCTGCCTTTGGGAAGAGGGCTTTGTAGCAATCGTACAATTCGAGCAGCAGGCTCACTCTGTCGGTGGGCTTCGAACCTGCTATTTCGTAGAAGAAATCGCTAATAGTCAGCATCTTCGGAGCAATGATCGGGCTCCCAAGAGACTTTACTGCTTCGCCCAGGTATTTCTTGAAGAACACCTGGCTTCTCCTGTTGGGGAAAATAAAGCAACGGCCGGAGATGCCTCCTGCCTTGATATAGTGGTCGGCTACCTGTTCAAGGAATGGTCTCATTTATCAAATTTAGTTATTATATTTGTCAAAATATAATTTTTGTTACCATGAAAAAGAAATTCAGATGTCTGGTTTGCGGATACGTCTATGAAGGCGAGAACCCGCCGGAGCGTTGTCCCCAGTGTAAGGCCCCTGCCTCCAAGTTTGTGGAGATAAAGGAAGAAGCTGAAGGCCCCCAATGGGCTTGCGAGCACCATCTCGGTGATGGAATGGTCGAGGATAAGGAAATCGTCGAGGCCTTGCGCCATGATTTTGCCGGAGAATGCTCCGAAGTAGGAATGTATCTCGCAATGAGCCGTCAGGCTGAGCGTGAGGGTTATCCTGAGATTGCAGAAGCTTTCAAGCGTTATGCTTTCGAGGAGGCAGAGCATGCCGCCAAGTTCGCCGAACTCCTTGGGGAGATGGTCTGGGACACCAAGACCAACCTTGAGAAACGTTACATGGCTGAGGCTGGAGCATGCGAAGGCAAGCTTGCCACTGCCATGAAGGCCAAGGCCCTTGGCTATGATGCCATCCACGATACCGTCCACGAGATGGCCAAGGACGAGGCCCGTCACGGCTCAGGTTTCTACGGTCTCCTGAAGCGTTACTTCGACAAGTAGGTCTTTATATAACTATGGAAGCTAACGACAGTACGATAAAACTTTTCTACAACACAGAAAGGGAGAAACTCCAGATGCCAGAGTACGGGAGGAACGTTCTCCGTATGGTCGAACAGCTCAAGGAGATTCCTGACCGCGCAAAGCGCAGCGAGCAGGCCAAGGCCGTAGTCAAGGTCATGGAGACTCTTAACCCTCAGGTGCATCAGCAGGAGAACTTCGAACAGAAGCTCTGGGACCATCTTTACATGATCGCCGGCTATGACCTTGACATAGATTCTCCCTATCCTGCACCACTTCCGGAAGCCAAGGCTATCAGGCCCATGGTGATTCCGATCGACAAGTCTCCCGTGAGGGCGACCCATTATGGCCGTAACATAGAGAGTATTATCGACCTGATCGCCGGAGAACCCGAAGGGGAGGTGAAGACGGCAATGATCCGTTCCCTCGCCATCTACATGAGGCAGCAGTACCTTATCTGGAACAAGGACAGCGTGGCTGACGAAACGATATTCGCAGACATTGAAAAGCTTTCCGACTACAGGATCAAGGTCCCTGAAGGATTGGAACTTACGAAGATTTCGCAGGATTCGAACTTCTCCCGTCCAGGCATGAACCTCGGCATGAACGGACAGAACCGGAAGAATAACAAGAAGAACAACCGCAACAAGAACCGGAAGTGATGTTGAGGCTTTGGAAGAACATGGATGAGGATGACAAAGCGAGACTGGTCAAGACGACAGGTTTCGTCGTCGCCATTTTCACTGTCTTCACCCTCCTTGCTACAGTTTCCTATTTCTTTACGTGGAAGGTCGACCAGAGTGCCTTGGCCGCCCCTGTCGGAGACACTTCCGTAGAAATCAGGAACCTGGCCGGCAAGCTGGGCTATAAATGGTCCAACCTTTTGGTACGCAGATGGTTCGGTCTCGGCAGCCTGGCCCTGATAGTGATTCTGTTTGCAATCTCGGTACGCCTCCTCCTTCAGAGGTGGCACTACTCGATGCTCAAGACCATTCTCCTGACAGTCTCAGGTGCCCTTGTATCTTCGTTCATCCTGTCTTTCATCTCCGATCTCTTCGGTTGGAGCAATATCTTCGGAGGAGGACTTGGAGGAGAGTGCGGCGAGGCCGTGGTCGGCTGGTCGCGCAATCTCTTCGGCCCGGTCATCACCGGCTTCCTGATCCTGCTCCTTCTTGCCCTCTGGCTCTTCTTCATCAGTGACCGCTTCTCCCGCTGGTTCGCCTCGCTCGGAGATGTTTCATCCGATCACGAGAAGGATTTGGCGAGTGAGGACAATGCCGCCCGCGGCACCAGCGGGGGGACCGCGAGCTTCGCGAGCGGTGGGGCCGAGCGAAGCGAGGCGTCCGAACCGCCATATCCTTCTCGTAAGGAGATTATCCCTAAGGTCATTGCTAAACCAGCAGTATCTACGCCCGCAGTTTCTACTTTAGTAACAAAAGAAGCCCCCGAGCGAAGCGAGGCGTCCGAGGTACCGACTCCTTCCGGACAGAACCAGCCCCTGGAAGTCATCAAGGACGACAGCCTCTCCACTGAGGTAAAGAAGGAACTGCCGAGGATCAACGTCCGCGACGAACTCCCCAACTACAAGTTCCCCTCCCTCGAACTTCTGGAAGAATATTCATCAGGCCATCACGAAGTCACCGACGAAGAACTCGCCAGGAACAACAACAAGATCCGTGCGACCCTTGAAAACTATCGCATCCAGATCAACGATGTAAAAGCCATAGTTGGCCCTACGGTGACCCTTTACAAGGTTTATCCCGCACCAGGAGTGAAGATCGCCGAGATCAAGAAACTCCAGGAAGACATCGGAATGTACCTTCATGCGAGGGGAGTCCGCGTTGTGACCCTTACCGATTCCGTAGGAATTGAGGTCGCTAACGACAAGCCGTCGATCGTTCCCATGCGGGCCGTCCTCAATGATGATGCTTTCAGGAACAGCAAGGCAGAACTCCCGATAGCCATCGGCTACACCATCCAGCAGAAGGTCAAGGTCTTCGACCTGGCTGATGCCCCGCACCTCCTCGTGGCAGGAGCCACCAAGCAGGGTAAGTCAGTGGGACTCAATGCGATGGTCGCCTCGCTCCTGTACTCCAAGCACCCTTCGGAACTAAAATTCGTGTTCATCGACCCCAAGATGGTCGAATTCTCCGCCTACAGTCGGCTGCTACACCATTATCTTGCGGTACTTCCCAGCAACGATGAGAAGGAGGAACAGGAGAATGCAATCGTCAAGAAGGCAGATAAGGCCGAGAAGGTGCTCAAGTCGCTGGTCCTAGAGATGGAACAGCGTTACGAGCTCCTGAGCAAGGCCTATGTCCCCAATATCAAGCTCTATAACGACAAGTTCAGGGACCGTCACCTTCTCCCCACTGAGGGACACAGGTTCCTGCCCTATATAGTCACGGTTGTCGATGAATATGCAGACCTCACGATGTCGGTCGGAGGTGGAGGAGACGCCAAAGCCATGGCCAGGAGCATCTCCACATCCATCATCCGTCTTGCCCAGAAGGGAAGGGCCGCAGGTATCCACATCGTCCTGGCGACCCAGAGGCCTTCCGTAGACGTCATCACCGGCCTTATCAAGGCCAACTTCCCGACCCGAATAGCCTTCAGGGTTATTTCCAGGATCGATTCTTCTACCATCCTGGATTCCCCGGGAGCAGAGAAGCTTATCGGTAGGGGAGACATGCTTTATTATGCCGGAGTCGAGATGGAAAGGGTGCAGTGTGCCCTTATAGACAGTGACGAGATCGGTGAACTCACCAGTTTCATCGGATCACAGCAGGGCTACAAGAAGAGCTATAACACGCCTTATTACCTGCCTGACGTGGAAGAATCCACCGAAGAAGGCTCGGGTGGCATGGTTGACATGAAGAACCTTGACGAGCGGTTTGAAGAAGCCGCGAGGATGATCGTCACCAACCAGAGAGGTTCTACTTCTGACCTTCAGAGACGTCTTGGAATGGGCTATGCCAAGGCCGGGCGCGTGATGGACCAGCTCGAAGCTGCCGGCATCGTCGGCCCTCAGGAAGGATCCAAGCCGAGGCAGGTCCTGATCTCCAGCCTGGACGAACTTGAAAAGGTCCTGGATGCATTCAGGAACCAGTAAGACCTTCTGGCACAGGTTGTGCAATCCGAAATAGTATCATGAAAAAGACAGCTATCATCATCACTGCCGTTGCTCTGCTTCTTTCCGGCGTCCAGTCCGGAGCGAAGAGCAGGACCCTTGGCGCTTTCATCGAGAAGGTCAATTCTTCCCTCATATCGTTTGATTATTCTTTCTCGATGCAGACTCCTGCGTCCAAGTCGAAGATGACAGGCAAAGGCAAGGTCAAGATCCAGGGCAGCAGTTTCTTCCTGGAAGGCAACGGGCTGGAGGTCTGGTGCGACGGTGCTACCCGTTGGACGATCGACCGTTTCTCCGAAGAGGCCCTTGTCGAGAGTGTCGAGGAATCTTCGGATGGTTTTGCAACCAACCCCGCCCTAATGATATCTGCCGTGGACGAGGCTTTCGAGGAGGTCTCTTTCGGAACTGCGAAATTTGCCGGCAAGACTGTCGATGCTTCATCCCTTACTCCTGTCCTCAAGGGCAAGTCTTCGATGGACATAGCGGGGTTGAAGCTCTTTTTCAAGAGCGGAACCACCGAACTTGTCGGGGCAGAGATTAAGCTCAATGACGGGTCCGTGTCGGAGTTCTCTATTTCTGGGCTGTCGTTCAGCGCTAAAGGCCAGGAAAAAGGGTCCTTCCGTTTTGACGAAAAGACCCTTGGTAATTCCTATGTCGTTACGGATCTGCGTTAATCCTTCACGCACCTGACGGAAGCCCTGAAGGATTTCTTGTCACCTTTCGAACTGAACAAACTGTTCTTGTCGACGTAGATGTACCTGTAGATAGCTTCGTCACCATCGTCATCTGAGGTCCAGAACACAGCGTAACTCTTCTGTCCGTTATAGGTCTGTGAACCATCCCGGTCGACTGCATAACCAATCGGAATGGCAGAGAACTTGGTCTGGTTGGTGATGGTCACGTTCGGCCAGAAAGCCCAAAGTTTATCTCCAAGGAAATAGGCATTCGCCATGAGAGAACCGGCTACGTCAGGGATAGTCTGCCCCTTCATTGCGGGGATATCATCTTCTACACCTGCAAGGGCGGCGAATTCTGCTTCGGAAGGCAGGTGCCAGCCGTCCGGGCAAGCCTTCATGGCTTCATCCCAGGTGTAGAGCCTGCCGAAGATGGGGTCTACTGCAGGACTGTAGAAATAGGATACTCCCGATTCAGGATAATAAAGGTTGTTCTGCATCCAAACGTTGCCTCCGGTTGTGGCCAGGTAATATGTTGCCCCGTCCCTGGGATCCTTGAAGGCTGCGGAATCGATCTGGTAGCCGGTCCCTGTCAGTGACACGTCTACTGTAGGGTCGACGACACATACATCCTTGGTGGAACTGATTGGAGTGTAGTCGGTTGCGTAAGCGTAGCCGGTGATGGTGTACTGACCGATCACTAGGGGCATTGTCACGTTCCATGCTCCGTCTCCTGAAGCAGTCTCTCTCTTGGTAGTGTCCCTGGCAGTCAGCCAGGAAGAATACCAGACATAGCCGACGTTCCCTGTCGTAGGATTGGATGCTCCTGAGGGTACGAGTGTGTAGGTCTCTCCGGGAAGGACGTAAGCTGGGACGGAGAACGAAAGGGTGCCGTTGAGGAATGGCAATGCTTCCTCATCTTCATCCTTCTTGTGACAGGAAGGAAGAACCAGCATCGAAATCGCGGTGCCCAATATTAGAAGATTCCTGAATTTCATCTTATTGTCTTGAACATACAAATATCGCATAAAAAATGCAAAAACGGTATTCTTTAAGCAAAAACCAGTCCAATGATGTCCGGAAATACGTCGCAAATGATTATTATTGCATTAATGAATAAGATCGTGAAGTCGTTTTTGTGGCCGCTCATAGGCCTTTGCCTGATGTCGGCGGCTGTTTCCTGCTCCCGGGATGCCGGTTACTGCCAGCTCACCGGCTATGCCCAGGGCGGGACATATTCAGTGAAATTCAACATGAAAGGGGTGAAGGTGCCGAAGGATGAGATCCACAACGGGATCGAATCCATCCTCACGAAGATAGACACCACCCTTTCAGGCTATAACAAAGGCTCGCAGCTCAGCCGTTTCAACGAAGGTCTTCCTGTCGTGCCCAATGACATGTTCAAGGACATCTATTCCCTTTCCAGGAAGTTCTATTACGAGACAGGTGGTGCCCTGGACGTGGCATCAGGTCCTCTTTTCGACATCTGGGGATTCGGATTCACCACGGATCAGATGCCATCTCAAAGCCAGGTGGACAGTGTCAGGGCGACCTGCGGCATGGACAAGCTTGATGAGGGCATGGCCCCGCTTGTGCAAGGCTTGAAGCCACGGCTCAACTTCAACGCCATAGCCCAGGGCTATTCCAGTGACCGGATTGCTGACTATCTCCACTCACTGGGAGTCAAGGACATGCTTGTCGACATCGGGGAGATCTACTGCGAGGGAGTCAACCAGAAAGGTAATCCATGGTCGATCGGAATCGACCGCCCTTTCGACGGGAACATGACGCCGGGGGCTGATCTTGACGGAATATGGAAGGGTGACGGCAGCGGCAAGGGAGTCGTGACTTCCGGCAATTACCGTAAGTTTTATGAGAAGGACGGAAAGAAATATTCCCACACGATCGATCCCAGGACGGGTTTCCCTGTCCAGCACAATCTTTTGAGCGCTACGATCATCGCTCCTGATGCCGCCACTGCTGACGCTTACGCCACTTACTGCATGGTCATTGGGCTCGAGGAGGCGAAAGCGTTCATCTCTTCGAGGGAAGACATTGAAGGTTATCTGATCTACGACAGCGACGGTCTCATGAAAGAATGGGCTTCGTCTGGCTTCAATCTTGCAGTAAACTGATACCGGCAATCTTACAAAGATGAACAGGATCAATGAATATTTTTCCGTCTGCCTGGGTGCGGCGGTTCTGGCTTTTTCCGACTGCAGTACCATGAGCCGGACTGAGAAGCAGCTGGCCAGGGTGGACTCCTTCGACATGCCCGACATCCCTTCTCCCGGCATGATCCCTCCGGAGCGTCCCAGGAACGCCGGCCTTGTCTATTCAAGTGATGTGCTCATCATCAGTTACGACTATGAAATAGGTAAGGAGCCTCTCCAGAAGGCTGTCAAGAAATACGGGGCCGAAATCATCTATGACTACAGGATGATCAATGCCTTGGCAGTCCGGGTTGCCGACCCCTCAAAGCTTGAGGAGTCGATCGCTCGTTTCGAGAAGGTGAAGGGGGTGATAAGGGTTTCGCGGGACCAGGTCCATCAACTTGATCCAGTCAGGCCTGTGATGCAGGTTGAATAGACAGTAGTTCTACTGCTTGGGATATATCGAGGGCGGTTTCCACTGTGAAGCCGCCCGATTTCGTCCTGCAGAGTGAGTGGAGGTGGGCGCCGCTGCCGAGGGCTTCACCCAGGTCGCGGGCGAAGGCGCGGATGTAGGTGCCCTTGCTGCAGGCGATGCGGATCTGGGCCTTCGCCAGAGGCAATCCGCTCGTGTCCGCCACATTAATCCTGCTGTCCGGCCCTTTGGCCTTATCGTGGCCATGAGCCATGTCGTTTGGCCCCGGGTTCAGCAGTATCCCAGCATCAGAGAACGATTCCAGTTCGAGAGAGTAGATGTTGATCCGTTGGACATGAAGCACATCCGCCAAGCTGTGGTCGAAATCCTCCATCACGTCAGACTTTGCCAACCCATTCTCCCTGAACTGCTTCCTAGCCAGCTCATAAGCCCTGACTCCGTCAACGGACTTTGCGCTGAAGAGCGGAGCAACCTGGTCCTGCTCCCCAAGGAAACGCGGCAGGGCAGCCTTGACTGACTCCTCATTTACATTGTCTATCGGGTAGAGCTTGTCAACGGCCTTCTCCAGGTCGTATGAAGGAGTGGTGGCCCCGAAAGAGATGCCGGCAAGATATTCCTTTCCCTCCTTCTGGAGTTCCTCGGCAAGGCGCGTGGCCTTCCCTATGCAGACGAGGAGTACCCCGGTAGCGAGCGGGTCGAGTGTCCCGGCATGGCCAACCTTCAGGTTTTTCTTCCCGAAATGCTTGCAGGCGGCCCATTTGAGCTTGCGGATCACGTCTGCGGAAGTCCACCTGAATGGCTTGTTGACAGGGATGATTATCCCGTCGGGATAGTCGTCAATATTCCTCGACAGGACGCTTCCGATCAGACCGGAATCCGCTATTAATGCCTTTATCTCCAATTATTTGATATCGATCTTTTCACGGCGCCTCTCGTGCCGGCCACCTTCGGTGGGAGTGGAGAGCCACGTGTTGAGGATTCTGGTCGCCATCTGGTAGGAAATGAACCTTGCCGGAAGGACAAGCACGTTGGCATCGTTGTGGGCCTTGATCAGCCTGGCGATTTCGCTGTTCCAGGCAAGCCCGGCCCGGACTCCGTTGTGCTTGTTGAGTGTCATCGCCATTCCGTTCCCGGTCCCGCAGAGGGCGACACCGAGATCTATTTCGCCTCTTTGAACAGCTTCTCCAAGTGGATGTGCAAAGTCGGGGAAGTCGCAGCTGACTTCCGAGTAAGTTCCGTAGTCGGCAACGTCGTACCCCTTCTTGGTCAGGAGTTCCGCCAGCCTGTTCTTGTACTCATAGCCTGCGTGATCGCTTGCAACACCGATTTTCATGATTAGAAAGATTATTGGTTATCAGAATAATTTTTTCTTGCTGACCGTGGTCATGAATTCTTTCAGGTAGAATGGCTCGAAGTAAGCCACGTCTTCGAACTGCTTTTCTTTCAGGGCTTTGTATGCCGGATTAGTCATCCCGGAGGCCTTCGGGCAGCACTGTACGAAAGAGGCTTCGCCGATCACTTCGCGGCATTTCTCAGCTCCGTCGCCAATGAAGAGCACAGGACCTTCCTCAAGTTGTTCCTTGAAAGAGTTTTCATCGACGATCTGTGCCACGGTAGGGGAGACCTGCCTGCCGTCAGGAGTGAATATTCCTGTGTAAACCTCCATCCTTCTGGCATCGACCATCGGGATGATGTACTTGCATCCTTCTGGCAGGAGGCCTTCATCGATGGCCTGCCAGACCAGGGTGTCCAGAGTGCCGACGGAAATCAGCGGGATACCGGCTCCGAAGCAGAGGCCCTTGGCAGTGGACACTCCGACCCTCAGGCCGGTGTAGGACCCTGGCCCTTTGCTCACCGCGACAGCGCTGCAGTCCTTGACGCTCAAGCCTCGTTCGGACAGCATTTCGCTGACAAAAGGAGCCGTCATGGAGGCATGAGCCCTTGGCTCAGTACTAAGTTTTTCGCAGACCACCCTGCCGTCCTCCACGAGGGCCGTGGAGCAGAGCGAGGTGGAAGTTTCTATAAGGATTATCCTATCCATTATTTATTGAATATCAATTCCTTCAAGTAAGGGAAAATAATGTTGGCAATGTCTTTTATCGGATGGTAGAGAATCGATTCGTTCAAAGTGTCCGATGAGACGAAAGGAATGAGGTTCAGGACCGAATCAAGGAGGACTATCACAAGCCCTATGATCAGGACGGCCTTGATGAGGGCGAAAACGACTCCCAGGAGTTTGTCGAGCCAGCCCAGCATTACGACTTTAAGGAGCCTCTCCAATGTCATGGCCGTCATTTTCAGTACCAGCACTACTATCACGAGGATCAAGGCGAAAGCTATGACGTTCAGGATCGGGCCCGGGAGGTCGGCATAGGACTTGAGCCATTCGCCCAGGGGACCGGCGAACTTGAAAGAGAACCAGGCTCCAAGCACCAGGGCCACAAGGGAGAATGCCTGGGAAATGAATCCCTTGGTGATTCCGTTGTACAGTGCCGGCACGCAGCAAAGCAGGATGATTATGTCTATGACGTTCACTTGGTAACCTATTGAAAAAAACGCCGGAAATGCATATCTTTGCAAACTTAAATTGCTCCGGATGCCACCAGGCCTCTCCGAGTGCAAAATTAGAAAGAAAATTATGACATTCAAAGAGTACAAAGGACTAGATCTGGTCACGATCGGGAACGAAGTCCTTGACAGATGGAAGAAGAACAGGGCTTTCGAGAAGTCCCTCGAGGTTAGGGAAGGTGCACCTGAGTTTGTCTTTTTCGAGGGTCCGCCCTCCGCAAACGGCAAGCCGGGAATCCATCATGTCATGGCCCGCTCCATCAAGGATGCCATCTGCCGCTACAAGACCCAGACGGGATTCAAGGTAATGCGCAGGGCTGGATGGGACACCCACGGCCTTCCTGTGGAGATCGGCGTTGAGAAGAAACTTGGAATCCATAAGGACGACATCGGTACCAAGATCTCTGTCGAGGAGTACAACAGGACTTGCCGCGAGGAAGTCATGAAGTACACCGCTGAGTGGGAGACCATGACCGAGCGCGTTGGCTACTGGGTGGACATGAACGATCCGTACATCACCTATGACAACCGCTATATCGAGACCCTTTGGTACCTTCTGAAGAAGATCTATGACAAGGGACTGCTTTACAAGGGCTATTCCATCCAGCCTTATTCCCCTTCAGACGGAACCGGCCTGAGTTCTCACGAACTCAACCAGCCCGGTTGCTACAAGGATGTCACCGACACTACGGCCACCGTGCAGTTCGAAGTTGTCAGGAACGAAAAGTCCGAGCCCCTTTTCGCAGGCGAGGACGTGCCGGTCTATTTCCTGGCCTGGACGACTACACCCTGGACCCTCCCTTCGAACGTGGCCCTCTGCGTAGGTCCCAGGTTCGACTATGTCAGGGTTCTTTCTTTCAATCCTTACACAGGCCAGAAGGCCATCTACGTCCTTGCCAAGGAACTAGTCGGAGCATGGTTCAACGCCAAGGCTGCCGAAATCCCGTTCGAGGACTACAAACCAGGCGACAAACTCGTTCCCTTCAAGGTTCTTGACGGCTCCTTCAAGGGTGCTGACCTCGTGGGAATAAAATACAGGCAGCTTATTCCCTGGTTCACTCCGGTTGAAGAAGGAGAAGCTTTCAGGGTGATCTCCGGCGACTATGTCACCACTGAAGACGGTACCGGAATTGTCCATATCGCTCCTACTTTCGGAGCTGACGACAAGAAGGTTGCCGCCAATTTCGGGGTCCCCGGCATCATGATGATCGACAAGGATGGCAAACGCCAGGCCCAGGTAGATCACGAAGGCCGTTTCTATCCGATTGAAGACCTCGATCCTGAATATGTTGAAAAATATGTGGATCCGTCTTACAAGGAGTTCGCCGGCCGCTATGTCAAGAACGCCTTCGACGACAGCATCCCTGCAGATGCACCCACCCTTGATGTGGACCTCTGCATGATGATGAAGCAGGACGGCCGTTGCTTCAAGATCCAGAAGCACACCCACAGCTATCCTCATTCCTGGCGTACTGACAAGCCGGTCCTCTACTATCCTCTCGATGCATGGTTCATCAAGACCACTGCCGTCAAGGATGAGATGGTCGCCCTGAACAAGACCATCAACTGGAAGCCTGAATCCACCGGAACAGGACGTTTCGGCCAATGGCTCGAGAACATCCAGGACTGGAATCTCAGCCGCAGCCGTTTCTGGGGCACTCCGCTCCCGATCTGGCGCACCGAGGACGGCAAGGAGGAGATCTGTATCGGCTCTGCCGCCGAGCTTTACGAGGAGATCGAAAAGGCCGTCTCCGCTGGGATCATGGCCTCCAACCCTCTCAAGGAGAAAGGATTCGATCCGGCCGACATGAGCAAGGCCAATTATGACCGTATCGACCTCCACAGGCCGTATGTCGACAATATATTCCTTGTCAGTCCCTCCGGACATAAGATGACAAGGGAGACCGACCTGATCGACGTGTGGTTCGATTCGGGAGCCATGCCTTATGCCCAGGAAGGACTCCGCAGTCTCGGAAGCGAAAGGTTCGGCTGTACTTCCGACTTCATTGCAGAAGGAGTGGACCAGACACGCGGTTGGTTCTACACCCTCCATGCGATCCACACCATGATCAGCGGAACTCCTGCTTATAAGACAGTCATTTCGAACGGACTTGTGCTTGACAAGAACGGCAACAAGATGAGCAAGCGCCTAGGCAACGCCGTCGACCCCTTCGAGGAACTCGACAAATACGGTGCAGACGCTCTCCGCTGGTACATGCTCACCAATGCCCAGCCCTGGGACAACCTCAAGTTTGACGAGGCCGGAGTGGACGAGGTCCGCAGGAAGTTCTTCGGAACCCTTTACAACACATATTCATTCTTCGCCCTTTACGCCAACGTGGATGGTTTCGATCCGGCGGCCGCGAAGGTGGAATATTCAAAGCGTCCTGAGATCGACCGTTGGATAATCTCCCTGCTTAATACCCTCGAGCAGAAGGTTAGGGCTGCCTATGAGGACTACGACATCACCCTTGCAGGCCGCCTGATCCAGGATTTCGTCTGCGACGACCTGAGCAACTGGTACGTCCGTCTCAACAGGAAGCGTTTCTGGGGAGGAAAGATTGACGAGGACAAGCTTGCCGCCTACCAGACTCTCTACGAAGTCCTTGTGGATGTTGCTGTCATGTCAGCACCTATAGCTCCTTTCTTCATGGACAGGCTCTATCTCGACCTCGTCCCGGATGGACAGGAGTCGGTCCATTACGTGCTCATGCCCGAGAGTGATCCTTCCGTGATCGACTCTGACCTCGAGGAGAGGATGTCCCTCGCTCAGAAGGCCACTTCAATGGTGCTTGCGCTTCGCCGCAAGGTCTCCATCAAGGTGCGCCAGCCTCTATCCAAACTTATTATCCCTGTCATATCCGACAAGGTGCGCCAGCAACTTGAGCAGGTCAAGGGAATCATCCTTGGTGAAGTCAATGTCAAGGAAGCTGAGTTTATCTCGGACACCACCGGCATCATAACCAAGAAGATCAAGCCTAACTTCAAGACCCTCGGCAAGGTCTACGGCAAGCAGATGAAGGAAATCGCCGGAGCTTTCGCCCAGTTCGACCAGGCTACCATCTCGGCAATCCAGAATGCTGAGGCTGCAGGTGAAGTCTATTCAGTAGCTCTTCCATCGGGTGAAGTTGCTTTGAATCCGGGTGACTATGAGATTTCTTCCGAGGACATGCCAGGATGGCTCGTGGCCACGGAAGGCCAGCTTACTCTTGCCCTTGACATCCAGATTTCCGAGGACCTCAGGAAAGAAGGTGTGGCTCGTGAGCTGATCAACAGGATACAGAATCTCAGGAAAGACAGTGGATTTGAGGTTACAGATAAGATAGAAGTTATTATATTTGCAGACGGAACTGTTCGCGACGAAGTCGCATCAGCTCTCGAAACTTACAAGAATTATGTCTCGGCACAGACTCTGGCGCTTTCTATAGAGGTGAAGGATGCTGCGCTGGCTCCTGAAGGAGCAGCCGACGTAGAGTGGGATGAGGGCGCATTGAGAATGTTGCTGACTAGAAAATAGAACGAACCTTTTAATTATTTTCGTGCCATGTCAGAGGACATCAGACAAAGTGCACCAGCTCCTGAAGTGGAGAGGACACGTTACAGTGATGAGGAGCTCGCAGAGTTCAAGCTCATCATCAAGGATAAGTTGGACAAGGCTAGAAAAGAGTATGACACGCTACGCAAGGTGATCATGCACAACGGTAGCAATGACATTGAAGACACCACTCCGTCTTTCAAGACAGTTGAGGACGATGGCGCCTATCAGCTATCCAAGGAAGAAGCCAGCCAACTTGCACAGAGGCAGTACAAGTTCATCCAGAATCTTGAAGCAGCCCTGGTGAGAATAGAAAACAAGACTTACGGCGTGTGCCGTGTGACCGGTAAATTGATCCCGAAGGAAAGGCTCCGCCTTGTCCCTCATGCAACCCTGACCGTCGAGGCCAAGGAGATGCTTGCCAAAAAGTGCCGTAACTAGTGAAGCTTTCTAAAGGAAATAAATTCCTTCTGTTTGGAGTTCTGCTTGTTGTCATTGACCAGGTCATAAAGATCCTGGTCAAGACAAACATGGAACTTGGACAGCACATCTATGTCATAGGCAACTGGTTCCAGATCCTGTTCATCGAGAACGAAGGCATGGCCTTTGGAATGAAATTCGGCGGCTCGGTCGGAAAATTCCTGCTCTCTTTCTTCAGGATCGGATTGTTTGCAGCCCTCTGCTGGTGGATTTCCTCTTTGGTCAGGAAGTCCAGGAATGAGGACGGTACGCTGGCCAGGCTCGAGGACGGGACCCCGGTTGTTCCGAATGGCGTGCTTTTCGGTCTTACCTTGATCACCGCTGGTGCTTTCGGAAACATAATAGACAGCTTTTTCTACGGACTGATCTTCGATTATGCTCCCTTCATGTTTGGCAGGGTGGTGGACATGTTCTATTTCCCGATCATCGACACTACCTGGCCTTCATGGGTGCCTTTCGTCGGAGGCAATGATTTCCTGTTCTTTGCTCCGGTGTTCAACTTTGCCGACAGCTGCGTGACTGTAGGTGCGATCTATCTTATCTTCTTCCAGTACCGCTTCTTTGCCCGTGATGAAAAGCCCGGAAAAGCGGCGGGTGTAGAGGAGAAGAAATAATTTTGGGAGGACAGATTTTTATAATTATCTTTGCATCCCATAAATTCGGAGGTGTGGCCGAGTGGTCGATGGCGGCAGTCTTGAAAACTGTTGAACGGCAACGTTCCGGGGGTTCGAATCCCTCCGCCTCCGCAACCTAGCTGGCGTATTCGCCAGCTTTTTTTGTTTATTGAGGTCCCAAGACTCCCTGCTTTTTCAGAATAATTGACATTTGTATGATGGAACGCTCTCTCTCTGCGTTTGTGCCGTTTTATACAAATGATTCAAAATAAGCAGATTACGGAAAACGCATGGGTAAATAATCTATGCGTTTCCTGTAACCGATTGATAATCGGCAGCATACAAAAAACGGGGGAATTGTGCATAAAATTTGGTTTATATTATAAACTTGTTTATATTTGTACCGAGTCCAAGGAAGACTGCGCAGCTTCGCTTGGCCGCAAAACAAGTTAAACAGTTGATACAATGGAACAGAATAAAGAAATGACGGCTCAGCAGAGCCTGAACCTGATCTCCGAGACTATGAACAACAGTCGTAAGGAGATTGTCAGAAATAGCGGAAAGTACTTCGTCTTGTGGGGTGTACTGCTCACGGTATTCTCACTTCTCGTCTACTTCCTATGGAAAACTACCGGTAAGGTCGCGTGGAATAACCTCTGGTTCGCCCTTCCCCTCATCGGGTATCCTTTATCCAGATGGGCCAAGAACAAGGAAAAGGACAGCCGTGCCGAGAATTTCATCAGCCGGATAAACGGAGGAATATGGGGTACATTCGGAGTGTTCGCATGCTCAGTCGCCCTGTTTTCGGTGCTCTATAGCCAGTTCTTCGACAGCCCGTTGACGACAATTGTCCTTGGGGTTACTTTAAGTCCGCAGATTGTCCTTCTCTTCGGCATGGCCGAGACTATCAGTGGCATTACTCTCAAGAACTGGACTATCAAGATTGCGGGATGGATTACCGGCATAGGAGGGTTGGCTATATTCTACATCGCCCAGGTCGGAGCCGAGCAGATGCTCATCTTCACTTTTGCCGGCATTGTCCTGACCGCCACCGGCCTGATTGTCAAACACCAGTACAAGTAGCCCATGTTCCCTAAATTAGATCCTTTACTTCATTCGGAGCTCCGGCTGGCGGTGATGTCCATCCTGGCCGGAGCTGATGAAGCCGATTTTACCTATCTGAAGAAGCAGACGGGTGCCACCTCCGGGAACCTGAGCGTGCAGATAGACAAGCTCACCACAGCCGGCTATATCACCGTTGAAAAAGGCTTCAAAGGTAAGATGCCCCGCACCACCTGCAAGATTACCCCGACAGGCCAGGAGGCCTTCCGCAGCTATATAGAAGCGCTGAAAGAATACCTTTCGGCAAGGGAATAGTTATTCCCGGGACAGGCGGCGCCTGAGGGGAATATCGTAGAACTTCATACAGAACCATGCGAGGAGGAGGCTCGCCGTGACTGTCAACAGGGCGGCGGGCCAGGCTTCAGCGAAAGACTTCGAAACTCCGTTGCCGTCGAACCCGATGTAATTATAATAGAGGTAGAACAGGGGGTAGTGTACCATGTAGAGGGGATAGGAAAGATCTCCCAGGAAGGTGCATACCCTCTTCGTACGTTCTCCGTAAGAACTGTCTGAGGCCGCCAGCCACACAAGGCAGGGGAAAAGGAATATGATAAAGAAAGACTCCAGCAGGCCGTTGTGCCAGGCAGCTCCTCCAAGGGCAGGCGTGCAGGCGACTGCCAGGAGGGCCAGGCCGCAAAGAAGGAATGAGCCCTTGATCTTCAAAGGTTTGAACACCCTGGCCATAAGCATTCCCGCAGTGTAAGGGAATAGCATCCTGACCAGGCCGCCCCAGAATCCGTGGTCAATGAAACTCCAGCCTACGCCGAGGAATCCATCATGTGTCGCAATCCCTATCAGCAGGCATCCGGAAACCGCGCAGAGCACTGCGAGCGCCCATTTAGGAAGCCTCCGGAGCAGGATAGCATAAAGAATATTCCCGATATATTCAAAGAATAAAGACCATGATGGGCCGTTGAGTGGGAACATCTCGCCGTTGCCGCGGACTTCCGACGCACCTCCCGGGACGGAAGGAATCATGAACATTGCAAACAGCATCGAGAGCATCACCAGGCCTGTCCCGACGTGGGAGCCGTCCCATTTGACACTGCCCTGGACCAGGAAGGTGATGGCTCCGATCAAGGCTCCCATAATCACCATGGGATGGAGCCGGATAAGACGCCTCTTGAAGAAGCCTCCCGTGGTCATCTTGCCCCACCTTCCGTCGTAGGCGTAGCCTATCACGAAGCCGGAGAGGATGAAGAAGAAATCCACTGCCAGGTAGCCGTGGGGGACGGGAGTGCCGGCATGGAGTTCGAACACATGATAGACGATGACGATCAGGGCGGCGACTCCGCGGAGGCCGTCAAGAATGTCGTAATGGGGGCGGGAATCCTGTAGCAGCATAGTAACAAATATAGTATTTCTCCATGAATATTACCCACAAATTGGGATTGTCCGTCTTTGGGGCCGGTGGTAACTATGCGCTGAAATATGAGACGAATACTACTTGCAGCACTCTCCGGCCTTGTTTTTCCCCTTCTGGCCGGGGCTCAATATTCAGGGAAAAGTGCTCTCACTATCGGTGGCTACGGGGAAGTGGCTATGAGCCGTAATTTCTACAGTGACAACGTCTACCGCTATTCCCATCCGGCCGATTACCGGAATGACGGAAGCCATGGACGCTTCGACATTCCGCACGCCGTGATCTATCTGGGCTACGATTTCGGAAAGGGCTGGACCATGCAGACCGAGATAGAATTCGAACACACCGGGACCGGCGCCTCCGTCGAGAAGGAATATACCGAAGCGGGCGAGTGGGAGACTGAGATCGAGAAGGGCGGCGAGGTCGAACTCGAGCAGTTCTGGATCCAGAAATCCTTCGCTAATGCATTCAATGTCAGGATTGGACATATTATCGTCCCGGTCGGCGGACTGAACAATGCCCACGAGGGGTAAGGAAGTCTTCAACAAGATTGGCTGCGCAACCTGCCACAGGCCTTCCTGGGAGACAAAGGAAGACAACTACTGGGCTCCGAAGATCACCAAGGGCAGGCAGCTTCCCCGCTACCGCAACCAGAAGATTTATCCCTATTCAGACATGCTCCAGCACCGTCTGTACATGAAGAACGGAATTCATGGAAGCTGGTGCCGTACCACTCCGCTTTGGGGCAGGGGACTCTCCCGTGCCAACACCGGGGCGGAGGACAGGATACATGACTGCAGGGCCCGCAACGTGGTCGAGGCGATCATGTGGCATGGCTACAGTCGCAAGAGCGACGCTTTTGAATCTACTGAAAAGTTCTACAACCTTCCCAAGGAGGACCGCGACGCGGTGGTGGAATTCATCAATTCTATCTGATCCGCTCCCTTTGGGATACACGCTGAAATTCCTTCCTGGCTCTCTGTAAATCTTTGAGCCAGGTTTTTTCTGCACTCAGGCGGGCAAACGAAGCGCTAGCGGCAAGCATCGCAGCGTCGATGTCAGACTTGTAGTGGAACCCAACGATAGTGCGGCTCCGGCAGCACTCGTAACCGGTCTTCAGGATAGCTTCCTGATGCTCCGGATCGATAGAGGAGAGCACCAGTGCGACCATCCAGTACCTGATCGAATGACCGGAAGGATAGGAAGTGAAATCATTCCTTTCCTCATCTTCCGGGACAGGCGTAGGTTCTTCGAAGTACTGGTAGGGACGCTCCCTCTTGAAATAGTCCTTGGCTATGTTGATCGAACTTCTTGCGGCCTTGAAACTCTTCTTGACGAAAGAAGCGAGGAACGGATACTTTTCCGGAGTCAGGTCGGCTTCCATTGCCGGAGAAAAACGCTTCAAGATGTACTCTATTTCGGTACTGGCATCCTCTACCGCCTGTTGTCCTCTTGCAGTGTTCCTGATTGCCTTGCCGGCCTCGTAGACGCTGCTGTCGACGATGAAAGCAATGTCATGGAATCCTGGAGGACTGGGAAGGAACCTGGAGGCATCCGGCATCTGTTCGGCCTCGAGGTAGTTCTTTGGCTTCTGGCTAAGTTTGTAAGGTTGGGCGCAGGACGAAGCAATGCCGATGATTGCAATTGCCAGCGAAAAGGAGCGGATAATTCTGTTCATGGGAATGTATTCGTTAACAAAGCAAATATAGTGTTTCCTACCGGTATTTTGCTATATTTGCCTATCATGAAGCGCATTCTATTTTCATTGGCCGCCCTCTTCTTCGGGCTTGCGGCCCAGGCGAAGATCGAGCTTTCGCCCTTGTTCACCGATAACATGGTCTTCCAGCAGAATTGTTCCGCTCCTGTCTGGGGCAAGGCAACTCCGGGAGCCAAGGTCACCGTAACTCCATCCTGGAACGGCCGGGCATATTCATGTACCGCCGGGACCGACGGACATTGGTCTGTGAATATAGATACCCCCGCTGGAAGTTATGAGAAGTACACTGTCACCATCTCTGACGGTAAGCCTGTAGTTCTCCAGAATGTCCTTGTCGGAGAGGTCTGGCTCTGCTCCGGCCAGTCGAACATGGAGATGCCTGTGGAGAGCTGGAGGGCTGTGAGGGTCAATAAGGATGACATCCTGAAATCGGCTGACTACCCCTACCTTCGGTTGCTCTATGTGACAAAGACGACAGGCATGTCCCCGCGGGATAATTTTTCCGCTGAACATGACGGCTGGACCGAGTCCCTCCCGAAGACTGTCCGGGCGTTCTCCGCTGTTGCCTATTATTATGGCAGGGCGTTGCAGGAAGAACTGAAGGTTCCTGTTGGGGTAATCAACACGTGCTGGGGCGGAACGATCATCGAAGCCTGGATGAGTACGGGAGCCCTCAGCAGTTATCCTGAGATGGCCTCAAAGATCGCCCATGTCGCGGAACTGGCTGAGACGGAGATGGACCGCGAGAATAATTTCAAGAAAGAGATGGCCCGTTTCGTAGCTCAGGCCAAGGCAGACGACAAGGGTTACGCGAATGGCAGGGCTCCTTGGGCGGCGCGTTCCTTTGACGACTCATCCTGGGGTGTTATACGGCTTCCTGAGAAGGTCCAGAGCATCTGGCCTTCAACCAACGGTGTCTTCTGGTTCCGCAAAGAGGTGGAAATCCCATCCGCATGGGCCGGCAAGGAATTGACGCTGAGTCTCGGACCGGTAGACGATTACGACGAGACTTATTTCAACGGTAAACTAGTCGGTTCCGGAGAAGTCTGGAACATGGCCCGTGAATATGTTGTCCCCTCTCGTTTGGTCAAGGGAGGGAAGGCCGTCCTTTGCATCAGGGTAACTGACGACCATGGCGACGGAGGACTTTATGGCGCTCCGGACCAGCTTTATCTTGAAGGACCGGATGGGAACCAGGTTTCCCTGGCCGGAGAATGGAAGGTCAAGAAGTCTCTTGACTTCGGATCCCGTAAGGCCAGCACCGCAAGGGAACCAAATCTTCCTTCTGTCCTATATAACGCCATGATCAAGCCTCTCGTTCCCTTTGCCATCAAAGGGGCGATCTGGTACCAGGGAGAATCCAATGCCGGCAGGTCCTACCGTTACCGTGACTTGATGTCAGCCATGGTCCTTGACTGGAGATCTGCCTGGGGTTATGATTTCCCGTTCTATATCACCCAGCTTGCAGGGTTTGATACCGTCAGTCCCGTTCCTGGAGAATTTGGATGGGCTGAACTCCGTGAAGCACAGTCCATTGCTGCTTCGGCCCTGGATGCAGCGGATGTGGCTTGTATAATAGACTTAGGAGAGGCCGAGGATATCCATCCAATCCGTAAGAAAGAGGTAGGGGACAGGCTGGCACTTCTCGCCTTGTCGCGTGATTACGGCCGTTCTGTACTTGCCTCAGGTCCACGCTTTGAGTCCTATGTTCTGGGGCATGGGTCTGTGCGTGTCAAGTTTTCTTCTGTAGGAGCAGGTTTGCGTGCCGTCCCTTCAGGCTCTTTTGCCGAAGCCCGTTATGGTTCCGACGCGATGGGTTTTGACATCGTCCGACGTGCCGAGGCAGGGGAGTTGGTTGGATTCCAGATCGCGGGACCCGATAAGATCTGGCATTGGGCTGATGCTGAGATAGATGGCGATGAGGTAATCGTCTCCTCTCCGGAGGTCCCTCATCCCGTTGCAGTACGCTACGGCTGGGCAGAAAACCCCGTCTGCAACCTCTTCAATGCCGAAGGCCTCCCCGCCTATCCCTTCCGCACCGACGACTGGCCCGGAGTGACAGCTGATAAGCTCTGACCATCGCTACTCCAGTACTCTCCGAGCAGAATTCCGCTCTATTTCTGCCCGGAGAGTATTTTGCGGTACGCTCCGAGCTGAAAATGCTCCTTTCTCCGCGTTCGGAGTATCGCGAAATACTCTCGAAGCAGAATTAACGCGGTATAATTCACACGGGGCATTTCATGGAAAAGTGGACAAAATGTCTGTAATAATTATTGGAAAAACGGACAAAAAGCCCTAATATTGTCCTGGAAAAGAGAATAACCATGATTTCACGCAGGATCGACAAGGAAATTGATGCTGTCTACAGGGATAGTAAAATAGCATTAATGCTGACCGGGGCACGGCAGGTCGGTAAGACCAATGCATTCCGCCGTCTGGCAGAAAGGATGTTTAAGAATTACGTCGAAATCAACTTCATTGAAACACCAGAGGCCAGGAATATATTCATAGGTGCAGCCAATGCAAAGGATATCCTGTTACGCCTTTCTGCCTTCGCAGACCGCCCGCTTATCCCTGGTGAAACCCTGATTCTTTTTGATGAGGTTCAACGATGCCCCGAATGTGTGACTCAGATTAAGTTTCTTGTCGATGAAGGCAGTTACCGATACGGCTTGACCGGCTCATTGCTCGGTGTTGAACTGCAGGATTTGAAGGAGAAAGCTGCTGTGAAGTCTCAGGATGCTTCCGAGCCAGTCGGGTATATGGATATCAAGGAGATGTATCCGCTCGATTTTGAAGAATTTGCCCTTGCTGTGGGAGTTGACCGGAAGATCCTTGATCATATTCATGAATGCTTCAAGGGCCGTACTCCTGTCGATCAGGTAGTTCACGAGCAGATGATGCGTGTTTTCAGACTTTACCTTATAGTAGGCGGCATGCCCTTCCCTGTGTGGCAGTACATTCAGACGAATAATCTTCAGAATGTCGCTGAGGCTCAGAGGGCCATCCTGAATCTTTATAAGATAGACATCTCTCAATATGATCCTGGCAACAAGTTGTATCTTGACGAAATTTTCGATCTTATTCCTTCCGAACTGAATGCAAAGAACAAGCGTTTTATCCTTAAGGAACTCAACCGAAACCTTAAATTCCAACGCTACGAGAACAGTTTCCTATGGATGAAGGATGCTGGAGTTGCAATAGCCGTGCATAATGTTGAGGAACCGACAGTCCCACTGTTGCTTAATAAGCAGCGCAGCCTCTTCAAGTTGTTCCAGAACGACGTCGGCTTGCTAGCGTATCAATACGCTAATGGTATTCAGTTGCGCATCCTCAGTGGTGAAACCAACATAAACTTCGGCGCGGTCTATGAGAACTTCGTGGCTCAGGAGCTGCTTTCTCATGGCTTTGAATCACTTTACTATTTCAACAGCAAGAAACAGGGTGAAGTCGATTTCGTGATAGAGCCCGGAGACGGTACAGTCTTGCCGATAGAAGTAAAGTCAGGGAAAGATTATGAACTTCATCATGCACTTGCCAATATCCTTGACAATGAACGATATGACATTCATTGTGCAATTGTCCTTTGTAATGAGAATGTTTACGAGCGGGGTAAGAAGGCTTATCTCCCTATCTACATGGCCTCCTTTATCCGAAAAGAGCGTTCAGTGCCTGGGGTTTACAAGCTTGACATTGATGCACTTAAATAATCCACCCTTAATTCGTCAGAGGTGCCTTCAGCTGGGATATCTGTGTGCGAGTTGACTTAGCGTCCACGCAAACCTCCCGATTCCCGGCCTGAGCGTTCATTATGAACGCTCAGGCCACGCTGCCCCGCCTTTTCCCGGCCGTGGAGTATTAAGTCAAGGCACAAATCTTCGAATGTTGATGAATAATAAACAATTCGGGCGGCCCGAGGTGGGTCGCCCGAAAGAGTATTAATAGTTGTCAGATCTAAACTTATTACTTTTGTGCAGGTTCTTCAACAGGTTCTGTCGGTCTAGCTGAACCAGGGTTGAAGACATTGCGCACTACATCTTCTGAATAGAAGGCTGTCGCCTTGGGAGTATTGCTGAATTTGAACGGATTTGTTTGTTCTATGTATTTCTTATTTTTTTCATCCCAAACGAGTGTGTACTGCGCTGTTGCATTCGGATCGAAATCATAACCCAAATGAGCCCAAGCATCCTCCTCAATCCTGTAGACATAGTCGGGATCGAGACCGGAAATCTTAACGATACCGTCCTCATTCTCCTTCATGTTTACGGAAACCTTTGTGAAGGTAGTCCATACCAGTTTAGTTTTCACTCCTTTGATTGTATACTCTGTGTCGTTATTGTAGGTGTATTCAATGTGCTTACCACCTTCAATCTCTTTCCCTTCTGCATCTGTCTCGACACGACCGAGGAACTTGGTTTTCCTGATGGTAAAGACGGCATTGTCCTCATGGCCCTGGACTTTACCATTACTCGCGGTAGTGCTCAAGAGTCCTTCCTTCTTTATCCAGATAGTCACTGGCACCTTGACGACCGGGCTCCTGAATTCAAGTTCTTCAAGTACTTTTCCCTCTTTATTCTTTACCACAAGTTTAGAACCGGGGGCATTCGTATCCATTGAAGGGCCGCCTACGATGTTGTCCTTAACCGTAATGGGAATCTCAAGAACCAGTTTGCTGCCATGAGCAGCTCCTTGCTTATTGTTGGCAGAGGCATCCCAGCCGCACCAGTTTGCTCCATAGTCGAAACCGGTCACTGATATTTCTCCCTGCGCTTGTTTGCTTTTGTCAAGAGTGACTCCTTCTTTATTAGTGATATCCTTCCAAGCCAAGTCGCCGGTTGCATTCCTCGGCGAGAAAGATATCATAGAAGTAGCCGATCCCTGAGTGCAAGGTACCCTCCAGACTGTTACAGCCCCCAAGTCTGCATTCGTAGGAATACTGAAATTTGATGCAACAATATCAACGAGGACCGATGAGCCCGAGGCTGCTGTTGCCGCATTTGAAGAGATACTATAGAAAATGTTATTCAAGTCACCTGCAGAACCTACTGTTATTGATTTATCCTTAGAAACAGGGACATACGCAGTTGAACTGGAAGGCATCTCTGTCTTGTCTTTATAGTCCGATGACGTATAGGAAAGATATGTCGTCGTACGATCTTTGGTACCTTCAGTCTTGGAAAATAATCCAACGGAATAAATAGTAGCTGCGTGTTTGGTCGAGGTCTTAATTCCCTTTGCAGCTCCGATACAGCTATTGGCTGTTGCCATACTTTGAGTACCCCAATCACCGCTCATGCCTGGATCACCGTCCGTAAAAAAGACCACAATACGAGAGCGGTTTGTTTTGTCAGAGTAATCCTGACCATTTAATATTGTTTCAGCCCGCATCATACCATAATTCGACATGGTACCACCATCCGCTGTTACTCCTAATAAGTTATTATTGTTGTAATTAACCTGAGCAGGATAGTAGTACCTAGCATCCTCCCACGCCTCAGCAGTATTTAAGTTCTCAACATTTATAAACTGATTAAGGCCGGTGATACTTTCTAATACTTCGTTTTTAGTGGTGCCGTAATAGTAATTATCCCAATCTCCTGAGAACCAAACTATAGCTATTCGATGTCCTCCATAAGCATCTCGGTACTCTTGATTTACAGGGGTATTTTTAATGTTCTGAACAAACTTTTGAACAGCTTCTGTAAGTATATATATTCTTTTATCTGCTGGATTTCTGGTATAATCCCCATTTAAATCCCAATCCATAGACCCGGACCGGTCCAGGACCAGGATAATATCTGACGGTTTCGTTTCCACCGTAACGCTACCGGTTGCATAGGCCTCAAGATTGAGGGTAAAAACACCTTTCTCATTGGGGCCGGAGATCGTCTTGTCGTATCTGATGGCCTGAGCCATTGCGACTGAGCCAAAGGAAAGAGCCGAGGCGACCAGAGTCACCGAAGCAATAATATATTTACGCAAATTTTTCATGGTATACTTCATAATTTGTTAGCTCCTCGTTCTTAACTATTTAAGGTCAAGCAGATCGCTGTTTTGGGTGAGACCAAGGGCTTTCACCCAGGCAGTGATATATCCGTTCTCTGAGTCGGGATAAATAAGATTTCCTTGCGCGTCAGTGGGTGCCTCTATGGCCTCCACCATCAGATCCATTTCAAGATGGACATTCTGGGCAAGCCTTCTGACTCCCATAAGGTCCGGTATCCAGAACTCAGGAGAGGTATAAACCGTATAGCTATCGAAAAGTGGCTCAGTAATGGCGTCATTAGGGCCTATCGCCTTGATATAGTAATAGTACTTGTCGTATCTGACCCAATTGTTGACCACTCCTGTTGTTGGGGCAGGAACCGTGGTGCTCTTAGGAGTCAAATTGACAAATTTGCCGTAATTTGTATATCCGTCCTTATCGTTCCAGGGCTCGGTTTCGGTCTCGTTGGCGTACTCGGGAGGGACTGCGGTAGCGCTAGTACCAGCCTTAATAGTAGCATTGCTGTATCCCATGAGGATGGTTGGATTGGAAAGGTTTCCGGCGGCATCTTTCGTAACCTGTCCTACCCAGTTACCTATGAGATTCACTCGTACATACTGCCAGGTGTTACCTGTGTTTTTGACGACCACGTCGGACTTCTTATCTTTAGCCGTATTCATCGTGTCGCTGATCTTGACACCGATCGCCCTGGGCCAAAGAGTGTAGGTGTGTAGTTCACCTGCCTTCCATGTAAGATGGCCCTTGTCCTTGTCAAGTACGTCTGTCAGCTTTACTTTGAGGACCACATCTTTAAAGGTGTTCTCAGTCGCTGTAACTTTACCTTCCTTATCTAACGTCTTCAAGGATACATCGAATGTGATTTCGAAGGTCGCATCCTTGGTAAGGGTCTGCGGAATAAAGAAGAAAGTCAGTGAACCATCATCCTTATTGAGATTATTCTTTGAAGCATTCTTATCCAGCGTTCCTTCCGGGAAGAGCTTCGTGTTATATTTGGCAAAGTCATGGTCTATGATCTGGGTATATTCCGCTGATCCGGTGGGTCCATCACCCCAACTTACGACAGCGCTGGACTTCGAGGGACCAAACGTGACGGTTCCGTTCTCGCCAGTTGTGACATCCGGGGTCACGGTGCAGGTTCCCGTATTCTTTATTCCTGATATCTTGACTTGCTTGATGATAGTTTCGGCTTTCGCGTAGGCACCCTCATTAAGGCTATAGTCAAAGAAATTCGCGAACTTGATTCCGGTAAGTGCATGGTAGAAAGTAATATTCTCAGCATTTGTCTCTTTAGTTCTCTTATAGGAAGTAAAGAGGATGTCCTTCTGATCCGTAGCGGTATCCGGAGTTGTGTAGCTGAAGGTGATTGCACCGGTTTCCGTGTTGTATGGATTTTCGCCGAGAGTGACATTGTCATCTTTACCGGGCATTCTCATGAAGAAGTAGGTGGGAAGCTTGTCCTTCCAGATGTCTTCGCCATAATGGTAATGCCAGATGTTTTCCTTTTCGTTGGTATATTCCACACCTGTTAAAGTTTTGTTCTTATCGAAAACGTATCCTCCAGTCTCAGCATTCAAAGCTGCCGTGTAGAAGGTTTTGTGAACATCTTTAACGTTCTCCGTGAACACCGGTGTCCCTCTGGTCTCTGGAGCATTGGAGACATCGTCAAGTGAAGTCACTGTCTCTTTAAGGACGAATGTGCTACCATCGTCAGTGGTGACAGATCCAAGCTCATTGACTATGGGCTGGTTCTCGGCTTCCGAACGTGTCTTTACTTCACCAATCCTGAAAACGACCTCATCAGTCTCAAAGGAGACATCTTCATTTTCGAAATTCTCCTCCCTTGCGCAAGCAGAAAGCAGTATTGCGGCTCCTGCGAGCAAACTCATTGCAATTCGATTTTTCTTCATACTTCCTTACTTGTAAAAGGTTAGAATTTAATTAGATAGTCGTCGTCGCCTGTCTTTCCATAGTATTCCTCCTGGAAAGGATCGACTCGGACTAATGTTTTTTGGTCACAAGAACCACAAACCACGCCGTTGCTATCATACATGGTAACAACGCGAGTTGATGGAGATAAGTACAGCTCCTTTTTCATTGTGTTATAGATTATTAATAATTATTTATCGCTATAAAGTCGTTTCTATGCCCAAATTGCATGATTTTCTGGTAATGTGTTAATTATCAAACATATGGAAGCAATAAATAATAGTATAGGTAACGATTAGGCGCACTGTCTATTATTTTATAAGGTTATTCTGATTCGATCTGTATCATGTCTCTATGCAGTTGTAATGGCTATTTTACAGCACAAACGATATATATTAAGGGTAATGAATTAGTAACCATTTTGATTTCTCATCTACTCAAATAGTATATTGAAATACCTAAAAAGCGCGTAATGGCGGCATCGTATGGCTTATTGAGTAGATGTCAATTTTTGTCATAGGAATGACCACTGGAAGACGAATGGATTTCATTGTTTGCAAATATTTCCGATTATTGGTATATTTGCCAAAAATCAGAAACAAAAGTGAACTTCTACGAATTCAAAAATGAGAATCTTGCCCGATGCTGTTTCAGCATCTACGGCCTTGCAGATGCGACCCGAGCGTCGGTTTCGTCGAATCTGTCCAGATGGACTTCGGAAGGAAAGCTCATCAAGCTTCGCAAGGGTTGGTACGCCTTTCCCGAGCGCACGATCGATCATTCAGATAGGATGTTCATTGCGAATTCTATCTATTCGCCTTCTTATGTAAGTTTGTTTTCGGCTTTAGCCTATTACGAAATGATTCCTGAAGCAGTCAATTCTGTCTCCAATGTTTCGACCCTGAAAACTGCGGACTTCACTTCTACAGCGGGGACTTTCTCTTACCGGAAAGTCAAGCCTGGCATGTTCTTCGGCTACGAAGTAATCTCGTCACCTCGCCGGGTACCGTATATGATGGCAACGGCTGAAAAGGCGCTGCTTGACCTGCTCTACCTTTATCCAGAATATTCATCGGTGGCAGATATCGAGGGCCTTCGCCTTGATGAGGATTTCATGAGGGAAGAATTCCTTTGGGACAGGATGAATGAATATCTTTCCAGAGCCGCTTCGAAAGCTCTGGCAACACGTGTAAAACTGGTTGAATCAATATATCGCTGACCATGCTTTCAATCGAACAAATCAGGGCTTTTTATCCAGGTTTTCCTCAGGATACCCAGACAACTATTCATCTCCTCAAGGAGTACATAGAGCTTCTTGCACTGAATCATTTGTCGAATACTAAGTACATAGAAAAACTGACCTTCATAGGTGGGACCAACCTTCGTTTGATCAAGGGGATAGACCGATTCTCGGAGGACCTCGATTTCGATTGCAAGGAACTGTCTGCGAAAGAATTTGCAGACATGACTGACGACGTTATCAGGTTCCTGCGCAACCAAGGGCTTCCCGCTGAAGCTAAGGAGAGCGAGAGCAGTCACCTGACAGCCATGAGGCGTACTATCATGTTCCCTGAATATCTTTACTCGCTTGGCCTGGCATCTGAAGCAGAGAGAAATCGTAAATTCATCTTGAAAATCGAGGCTCAGGATCAAGGCGTCGTCTACAAACGAGTCAAAAAGATGATTTCGCTAGACGGTTTTTATTTCCAGTTTCCTGCTCCTTCAGACTCTGTTCTCTGCACCATGAAGTGGGCAGCTCTGCTCTCAAGAGGGAAGGGCCGGGATTTTTACGACACGATGTTCTTGATGTCACAAACGAGTCCTGATCTTGACTTCCTCGCTTCACGGTGCGGCATTTCCTCGATTGAACAGCTAAAAGAAGCAACCTCGGAAATGTTGTCCAGAACAGATCTCGTCAAGAAATCCAGGGATTTTGAATATCTTATCTTCGATAAATCCAAAGCCTCCGTCATCCAGCATTTTGATCCTGAAATACTTTTAAAGGCTCTCCCCAAGTAGTAATACTCAAGTGCCTAATGTTTTGCTGCTCTGCAAGCCGATTTATGTATGTTTCCTGCTCGCAGAGTTTTTTGCGATACTCTTTAAGTCGAAATCCGGTCATTTCCTGCTCTAAAAGTATTTTGAACTACTCTCTAAGCAGGATTCGTTTGTTATTCTGCTTTAAGAGTGAGGCACGTGGAGACTAATTCGCCAGACGTGCCAAATAACCCGCTATATTCCCGGCCCTGGCGTTCATTATGAACGCTCAGGCCACGCTTTCCTGCCTTTCCCCGGCGTGGAGTATTAAGTCAAGGCGCATATCTTCGAATGCTGATGGTATTTTGATCCTGATGTGCCAAGTGTTGGGCCACCTAGTGAGGTTAGACGGGCATTTCTCACCTGATGTGCTGTCGGATGGACCATCAGGTGAGGGGGGGAGGAGAATAACTGATGAGGTCAAATTGAGGAATAATAAACAGAACGGGCGGCCTGAGGGTTGGTGAAGGATAGTGGTTATCACCGTTAATATGTCCCGAAGATGGGGATGTTTTGTCCGGAGCCTTGTTTTGTAAATGTTGTTTCTGCATTTTTGCTGAAAACAACTATCAAATCAACCTAATTAATTATGGAAAACAAGTATTCGAATGAGATGGCTTCTCAAGGGGCGACATCACGCTACGCGAACATCCTGCTGGACTACTGGTTCAAAAGGACTTTTGGAAGGGACATCAGCAAAAGGCTTATGATCCTGGTCCTTAGGGAGATAATTCCCGAGATCGACATCCAGGACATCACCTACACCAACAAGGAGCACCCGAATCCGTTTCCGGACGACCATGGGGTCGTGTTCGACATTGAGTGCAAATCTTCGGACGGCAGAGGTTTATCGTCGAGATGCAGCTTGCAGAGCAGCATTACCTGATGGAAAGGGCCCTTTTCTACTCGACTTTCTCCATCCAGGAACAGCTGCTGAAGGGTAATAGTGAATACTCATTTATGCCGGTGTACTTCATTGCGATGATGGACTTCGTCACACACCTAGAAGATCCTGAGAAGTTCTTTTATAAGTATGACCTTCGGGAGATCTCTTCAGGGGAGTTGATGACCAACAGGGTTCATTACTACTTTCTTGAACTGCCGAAGATCAGGTCGATTTCGGAATCCTCGACAGACCTAGAGAAGTTCTGCTATGCTATGCATGGAAAACCCGCGCTCGCGTGACCCCCGCGCCCATTAGGATTTGACCCCGTAGCCCAAAATTAGACAGACCCCGTGACCTGATATAAAAATGACCCCTGCTAGAGAGAATCTGGCAGGGGAATTTGTTGTAGTTTTGAGTTCCGTCCTGGCCGGCGGGAAATCAAACACATCAAATTATGACACAAATTAAGAACATTCTCCGTTGCTATGCAATGGGTATGGGGATAAAAGGCATCAGCAATGTCTTTGGAATATCCCGGAACACCGTACGAAAGTATGTGCGGAGGTATCAAGACAGTGGTCTGTCGCTTGAGAAATTGTTGTCGCTGTCAGAAGAACGTATTGAAGAGATGTTTGCAGGCGGCGTGACTCGCGAACGGGTACCATCCGCCCGTCGTGAGGCCCTGGAGGCGTTACTGCCTGAATATGCAAAACGTCTCAGCCGAAAGGGAACACTTGTCAAGACGCTGTACGCTGAATACTCAAATAGTCACCCGGACGGTTACAAGCATGCCCAATTCGAGACCCTACTGCGGCGCTATATGCTTCAGATTAAGGCTATAGGTCACGTCGAGCATCCTGCTGGGGACCAGATGTACGTTGACTTTGCCGGAGATCGTCTTGAAGTTACAGACGCAAATACGGGAGAGGTACGCAGCGTGGAGGTCTTTGTCGCCATTCTTCCATGTAGTCAATACACATATTGCGAAGCAGTATGGTCGCAAAAGAAGGAGGACTTCATCCTTGCTTGTGAAAATGCCTTGCGCTTTTATGGCGGTGCTCCGATGGCCATTGTTCCTGACAATCTCAAGTCTGCGGTTATCAAAAGCGATCGCAACGAACCCATAATAAATGAAGAGTTTGCCGCTTTTGCTGAGTTCTACAATTGCGCCGTATATCCGGCCAGAGTCCGTCATCCGAAAGACAAAGCTCTTGTAGAGAATGCCGTCAAACTTATGTATCGTTCAGTTTATGCGGACATAGAAGGAAAGGTATTCCATGATCTTTCATCCCTGAATGAAGCTATACTCCAGTCTCTCGACTCTTTCAATCGTCGTAAATTGTCCGGACGAAAGGAATCCCGCAAGGAACTTTTCGAAGAAATGGAAAAGGACTACTTGCAAGAGTTGCCGGCGAGACGGTATCAGATGAAATCCAGAAAATCAGTAACCGTTCTCCGCAACAGTTACGTGACCTTGAACAAGCATCACTACAGCATGCCTAAGGAGTTCATCGGCAAGCGGGTGGACATAATCTATGATGCCGACACCTTGGAAATCTTCTATGGGCTCAAGCTTATCACGACTCACAATCGTGATGATACACCGTATGCCTATACACAGAAGGCGTCGCACAACCTTCCCGGAAGGCATGGCAGTTATGAGAAAGATCTTGACGAAATCTTTCAACGGGCAGCTTCCGTTGACAACATCCTGCTTGTATATCTCAAGGAAGTTGCAGCCGAGAAGAAGTATCTTCCTCTCGCTTTCAAGATATGTCGTGGCATAATGTCGTTGGAAAAGAAGTATGGGCTTGAACGACTGGTGGCAGCTTGTGCTTGTGCCTCTCAGTCACGCCGATACGGCTACCAGGAAGTTCTGGACATACTGGAGCATGGTGAGGATGTGGACTTTATGTCATCCGCAGAGACAGAATCCGATGGTGTTACACAATCCACTCCGGCCCAGCACAAGAACATCCGTGGCCGCGAATACTACTCAAACAAATCAAATTCAAAGAAATCAGAAAATGGAAACAAATAACAAAACCGCACCGGTTATAATGGAGAAGGACCGCAATGTCGTCTCTCTCGACCTCATGAACAGAATGAAACTGCACGGCATGGCCGCCGCTTTCAAGGAGAGTCTGTCATCCACCTTTGCAGAAACAATGACTCCGGACACCTTCCTCAGTTGGTTGCTTTCGAGGGAGTGGGACTATCGTTCCGCAGCAGCCATTGATCGACTCATCAGAGGAGCATCTTTCAGATACAAAGCCTTCCTGGAACAGATAGACTATACCATCAGCCGTGGGCTGGAACGCAATCAGATGGAGAGACTTGCTTCTCTTGACTTCGTAAAACAGGGACAGAACCTGTTTATAACTGGCTCTGCAGGTACGGGAAAGAGCTTCATTGCTACTGCATTGGGTTATCAGGCTTGCAAGGAGGGAATACGCACCCTCTATGCAAACGCATCAAAACTGATGGGCAACTTGAAGGTGGCTAAAGCGAAAGGGACAATCGATGCCGAGTTGAAGAAAATAGAACGGTGTCCACTGCTCATACTTGACGACCTTTTCCTTGTCCCTCTCGATGCTAAGGAAAGACCTATCCTGTTGGACATCATAGAGGACCGTCACGGGCGCAAGTCTATCATAGTCACATCTCAACTTCCTGTATCAAGTTGGTACGATGCTATTGGCGATCCAACCGTAGCTGATGCCATCCTCGACAGAATCGTTCACACTGCACACCAGATTGAGTTGTCGGGCGAAAGTATACGAAAGATGAATGCGGCCAAAACAAAGAAGTAAACTGAAATAAAAATGACCCCGTCTGACTTATCCTGATTTTGGTTGACTCGGGTTTATTGATAAAGACTGATATAACTTGATTTTTGGATGCTATCCCTAAGTTTTGTTTACTCTCCGAGTCTAATGACTGTCAGGAGTTGACTGGAGGCCGTAGGCCGGAAGGCGACTCCTGACTCGTCAGCAAAGGTAAAGAGTTTTCAGGGATATCCACGTTATCACTGGATTTTATTGCCATCAACCGGTAGCTAGTCCATCTCATATCCCTGTCTCCGATTGACTCAGCCGCTTGGGTCGGTGTCATCATTCCGATGCTCATATGAGGTCTTCGGTTGTTATAGAAGTCGACGGCAACAGCCACGGCCGCAATGACTTCTTGGATGCTTCTGAACACCTTCCCCTTAAGCAACTCATTTTTCATCGTGTTGTTGATGCGCTCCGCTTGTGCGTTGTCTTTAGGATCCCCGCACTCGGTCATGCTGATGCATATTCCATTGTCAATAAGCGTATTTACATACTCCCGACTTGCATACTGACAACCTCGGTCGGAGTGATGGATGAGGTTGACATCCTTGCCTTTGATGCGTCTGAGAGCCATACGCAGGGCCTCCATAGGATATGTAGTGTCGAGCGTGGGACCGACGCTCCAACCGATGATCTCCTCCGTGTATGCATCCAGGATGAGCGACAGATAGCAGAAGTGATAGTGGTACTCGTCATCCACTATCGTAATGTAGGTTATGTCGCTTACCCACAACTGATTGGCCGCCGTAGGTATGAATGCCTTGATGAGATTGGGATATGTAGGAAGTCCATGTGTGGAGTCGGTGGTGCGCGGCTTGCGGACACGCAGGCGTACTCGAAGGCCATTCTCATACATCAGTCGGCAGAAGCGGTCGCGACCTATAGGCTGGTCACAGCCGAACTCAGACTGGTACATAACCCACATCTTCGGGCCGCCCATCCCGGGATCTAACTTGCGTATCTCTTTGATATACTGGAGAGCGAACTCTTCTCTGGCCGCCTTGGCCAAAGCCACATCCTCATCGTATTGATAATAAGCCTGCTTGCTTACGCCAAACAGCCCGCAGAGTTCCGCTATCGGATTGTCCTTAGCGGACTCTGCGTGCAGGTCTGTCACTGCTTGGCGCCAGCTTTTTTTCGTATCTGGATGTTGTACTTCTTCTCGGCTATCTCGATGATCTTGTCATTGAGCCGACTGCGCATCTTCTCCAGACGCAGCTGTTCTTCCAAGTCAGCAATCCTGGCCTCCAGAGCCTTGATCTCCTCGGCCTTCTCGGATTCTTTCTTTTGCATAACTTGTTCGGGAGAGACTTTTCCGTTCTCCGCTACAAAGTTAGCAATCCAACGGCGAATTGTTTTCCTGTTAACCGGAACTATCTGCGAAATACGATTCCCTCTATATCCGGTTTGTTGATATATCTCAATTACCTGATTGTAATACTTGACTCTTTTCTCTGTTTGATAAATGAACATGGTTTACTCTTTGTTTGTGAGTCAACCTTTTTCAGTTTAAGACA